>MDSY01118162.1_pt1 | contig 14383 bp, 14 predicted proteins | sample 811131 | NCBI WGS metagenome assembly MDSY01 (sample SAMN05326643, study PRJNA326480) | marine metagenome | isolation source: seawater | place: Atlantic Ocean: South West | collected 2010 | reverse complement strand
TTTTGATAGTGTATTTTATGACTATGTTTGGTAGCGGGGGCAGGACTCGAACCTGCGACCTTCGGGTTATGAGCCCGACAAGCTACCACTGCTCCACCCCGCGATATTGATTAACATCCTACCAAAGCATTGTTTTATATTCAACACTAGGGATCTTTTTTTGTATTAAATTCCTTATTATGGCTGTGTTATAATGAGCAGAATGTCTGAAGAAGAATTTGAAGAACGTATTATTTCATCGAATCCACAGGTTGATGATCACCAAGAAGGAAGTTTAAGGCCTCAGCTTTTGAATGAGTTTATTGGGCAATTTAAGTTAAAGAAAAATTTATCAGTTTATCTCGAAGCAGCTAAGATGAGAAAAGAATCTATTGAACATTTAATGTTTTATGGGCCTCCTGGTTTAGGAAAAACAACGTTAGCTAATATTATTGCTCGAGAAATGAATGTTAATATCAAAATTACTTCAGGTCCTGCCATTGATAGGGCTGGGGATTTGGCTGCTATTTTAACGAATTTAGAAGTAGGGGATGTGTTGTTTATTGATGAAATTCATCGTTTAAATCGTAATGTAGAAGAGGTTTTGTATTCTGCTATGGAAGATTTTGAGTTAGATATTGTGATTGGGAAAGGGCCTGCTGCTCGATCTATCCGACTTGATATTTCTCGCTTTACGTTAGTAGGGGCAACAACGCGTATTGGATCACTTTCAGCGCCTTTAAGAGATCGTTTTGGTATTATTGAACGATTAGAGTTTTATGCTCCTGATGAATTACAGGCAATTATTACACGGGCTGCGGATATTTTAAATGTAATGATTGATGATGATGCATCACTTCAGATTGCAAAACGATCAAGAGGTACGCCACGGATTGCTAATCGTTTGTTAAAACGTGTTAGAGATTGGGCTCAAGTTAATGAAATTTCTGTTGTAGATTCAAGTTGTATTGGATCTATTTTATCGGAATTAGGTGTAGATGATATTGGGTTAGATGATATGGATAGGCTTTATTTGGATACTTTAATTGGTAAATTTCGGGGTGGACCTGTTGGTGTTGAAACAATTTCTGCTAGTATTTCAGAAGAATCTGGTACAATTGAAGATGTGGTTGAGCCGTATTTGCTTCAGTGTGGTTTTATTGAAAGGACTCCTCGCGGAAGACTGGCTACCCATTTAGCTTATATGCATTTAGGATTGGGGGTTCCACAATCTAAGGTGTCACAGCAGACACAATTGTTTGAATAAGTTTAGGAGAACGTATAAATGAAACATATGATGAGAAAGAGTAGTATAAAACGAGCTACTAATGAAACAAAGATTGATTTAGTATTTTCTGTGGATGGAACGGGTCAATCAACTATTAATACAGGGATTGCCTTTTTTGATCATATGTTGGATTTATTTACACGACATGGTTTATTTGATTTGCAGTTAACTGTTAATGGTGATTTAGAAGTTGATTATCATCATAGTGTTGAGGATGTAGGAATTTGTTTAGGACAGGCAATTCATCAAGCGCTTGGTGATTGTGTTGGTATTACTCGTTTTGCTGATGTTACCTTGCCTATGGATGAATCGTTATGTCAATGTGTTATTGATGTAAGTAATCGTTCTTATCTTAAATTTAATGCTACTTATTCTCAGGCTAAAGTGGGGCAGTTTGATACAGAGTTAGTTCAAGAGTTTTTTCAGGCATTTGTTAATAATGCACGGTTAAATTTGCATCTTGATTTGTTTGATGGGACAAATACGCATCATCAAATAGAGGCTTGTTTTAAGGCATTTGGTGTTTGTTTGGATAAAGCTACCATGATTGATCCTCGTAAACCTGGGGTGCCATCTACTAAAGGAGTGTTGTAGAAGGATGGCTGTTATTCTTAATGAATTGCATATTCAATCTCATATTCATCGATTAGCAACTGAAATTCATAATACGAATTCAGGGCCATTGGTATTTCTTGGATTAGGGGATAATGGGGTTATTTTAGCGAAGCGACTTGCAAGTTATATCTTAAAAGCATTTGATCAAACCATTTTAGTTGGGCAATTGGATGTTACGTTATATAAGGCTCATGATCAAAGAGAGCATTTTGTTACTATGGGAAAATCTGATATTAATTTTTCGATTCAACATAAAACGGTTGTTTTGATTACGGATCAGGTGAATACGGGAAAGACAATGATTGCCGGGTTGAATGCTCTTTGTGATTATGGAGAGCCTAATGTTGTAAAGTGTTGTTGTTTGGTTTTTCGGGAATGTATTCGGCGTCCTATTCATTTTGATTATATTGGGGAGTCTATTTCTACGTCTGTTTCGTCATCTCTTGTTTGCTGTTTTTATGAAAAGGATGGAGAAGATTTTGTTAAGGATGTTACTAAAGAACATGTTTAATAAACGAGATTTTTAGGAATGTATAAAGTAATATTCAATATGTTTAATATCTAATTTAGTTGATAAATTTAGTTGATAAGGAGATAATATTTAATTATGGCAGTATCAAAAAAACCTAAAAAAACACAACCTGATAATAAGAATTGGAAAAATACGGTATGGTATTTTTTATTGGGTTTGATGTTACTTTCTATTGTAACAACTTATTTTAATGAGCCGGTTGGGCCATCTCAGGTTAATTTTTCAGATTTTATTCAGGAATTAACTCAGGGAAATATTCAGGAAGTTACGATTCGTCCTTCAGAGTCTATTATTATTGGAAAGACGTCATCTGGAACTATTTTTAAAACATATTATGTTAATTATCCAGAGTTAATGAAGGAATTGCGGGATCATGGTGTATCTATCAAGGTTAATCCTGCTGATAGTGGTTGGGTTTGGGGTGTGTTTTTGCAAGCTTTTTTACCTTTTTTATTAATTATGTTGTTGTGGTTTTTTATTTTTAGGCAGGCTCAAGGTATGAATAATCAGGCTATGTCATTTGGTAAGTCTAGAGCGACTCCTTGGAATAAAGAAAATAAAGAAAAAACAACATTTAAGGATGTTGCTGGGGTGGATGAAGCTGTAGAAGAATTAGCTGAAATTGTTGATTTTTTAAAGAAGCCAGATCGATATAAGGCTATTGGTGCGAAGATTCCAAAAGGTGTTTTATTAATGGGGCCTCCAGGAACGGGAAAAACATTATTAGCAAAAGCAATAGCGGGTGAAGCGGATGTTCCTTTTTTCAGTTTATCTGGTTCTGATTTTGTTGAAATGTTTGTAGGGGTTGGGGCATCGCGTGTACGTGATTTGTTTGGACAGGCAAAGAAAAAGCAACCTTGTTTGATTTTTGTTGATGAGATTGATGCGGTTGGAAGGCATAGAGGAGCTGGTTTAGGGGGAGGTCATGATGAACGTGAACAAACATTAAATCAATTACTTGTTGAAATGGATGGGTTTGATCCAACACAAACAATTATTATTATTGCAGCTACTAATAGACCTGATATTTTAGATCCAGCCTTGTTAAGGCCAGGTCGTTTTGATCGACAAGTAACGGTTGATAAGCCAGATTTAAAAGGTCGGGTAGAGATATTAAAAATTCATTCTAAAAAGAAAAAGTTTGATAAGGATGTTGATTTAGAAATTATTGCACGAGGTACTCCTGGTTTTACGGGAGCTGATTTAGCTAATTTAATGAATGAAGCAACTTTATTAGCTGCGCGAAATAGTCAAAAATTAGTTATGATGAAAGATTTACAAGAAGCTTTAGAGCGTGTTGTTGCTGGGCCACAACGAAAATCTCGTGTTATTAGTAATCATGAGAAGGAAGTGATTTCTTATCATGAAGTTGGACATGCTTTAGTCGCCGCTTTTGCTAAGAAAACAGATCCTGTACATAAGATTAGTATTTTGCCGCGTGGCAGAGCCTTGGGTTATACATTGCAATTACCTATTGAGGATAAATTTTTAATGAGTCGGGATGAAATTTTAAGTAGTTTGGAAGTCTTGATGGGTGGTAGAGCTGCAGAAGAGTTAGTGTTTAATGAAATTACTTCAGGAGCTTCTAATGATATTGAGCGAGCAACTCAAATGGCACGTTCTTTTGTGTGTACTTATGGGATGTCTAAAAGCTTAGGAACTCGTAAGTATGGAGGAAATCAAGAGCAGGTATTTTTAGGCAAATCATATGGGAGTGATAATAAAGATTATTCAGATGGTACAGCGACGTTAATTGATAATGAAATTAAGGCTCTTATTGATATGGCTTATGATAATTCTATGAAGATATTAACAAAAAATCGTAAGAAGTTAGATGAAATTGCGAAGTTGTTATTAGAAAAGGAAACGATTGGGCGTGATGAGTTTTTAGAGTTATTAAAGCCAAAAAAACAATCTGTTCGTAAACGCATTTCTAAGGTTGTTAAAGATGTTGTCCCAAAAAAATCTGATTCTGAGCCACCTATTGGGTTATCACCGGCATCGTCTCCTGCTTAGTTTAATTTTAAAGTATATCAATTTTGTTTTTAGTTGTTTGATTGTGGATAATTTTTGATTTTTTAATTAATAATTTGGTATTATTATTTGTATTATTTTATAAAAATTTTTGGAGAGCATAGTGGTTAGTTCTGGTTTTGGATTTTATAGCTTTATTTTATTGGGCAATAGCTATGATAGATGTAAGGTTATTCCTCGATCTAAAGTTGATCTTGCTATTTCGTCTTTAAATTTTACTAATAATGTGAAAAATATTAAATTAGGGGGCCGTTTACAAGGTGATGGTGATGGACAGTCTGGATCTGAGCGAGGTAGTTTTTTAATTAAATCGGCTTCAATTTTTTTTCCTGCTTGGAGTTTTTCAATTTTTAGAAATGGGTTTCGGGAGCAACCTGGGGTTGCTCAATCTTTAATGTTTCGATGTTTTGGAAAACAAGCAGTTGCAACTGGTCTTATGAATTCTTTTGAACAGGGGGTGGTGCGTGGGGCTAAAGATAATGGTTTATCAACTGTAACATCACTTTTATTAGGAGCTTTATCGGGTGCTTGTGTTGATCCTTTAACTTCATCAATGGCTGTGTCAAAGTACCCAGCTTTATTTTGTTTAGGATTGATTCGAAATCTTGGTTGTGTTCCAGCTGTTTCAGGTGTTCGTTTTCACCAAGATGATATTATGGATTGTGGTATAGCTACGGGTATCTATGGTTTTGCAAAATTGGGGGATATTATAGGAAAGCAAGTTATTGAAAATAATTATATAATGCGGCAACCTAATTTTAGAAGAATAGGGGGGTTTTTACCGTGTGTTATGATATATGGAATGCTTGTTCGTGAAAGTTCTAAGATTCTTGAACCTCGATTATCTTTCGTTGTTAATAGGAATGATTGGGAATCGTAAGAAGTTATGTTGTCCATTTTTTAATTATTTGTGATACATTACTAATATGAAACCTACATTTGATATTGTTGTTGCTCATGATGCTAATCTTGGAATTGGTATTGATAATAAATTGGCCTGGCATTTACCGGAGGATATGTCTTTTTTTAAGCAATTAACAATGGGCGATGATTTAGAAAAAAAATATAATATTGTTATTATGGGTCGTAAGACCTATGAATCTATACCAGATGCCTTTAGGCCACTTAGTAATAGGCTTAATATTATTTTAACTCAATTAGGTTATGATGAGGATCATGAGGATGTTAGAGTTGCTTCTTCTATAGATGAAGCTTTATTACAAGCTGGGAAACTTGTTCAATTAGGTGAGGCAAATAATATTTATTGTATTGGGGGAAAATCTATTTATGAAAAAATGATTTCCTATGAAGGGTGTCGTTATTTGTATGTTACTTATCTTGATTATGTTTATAATTGTGATGCTTTTTTTCCATCTTATGAGGATATGTTTACATTAGTGGAGAGATCAGATATAAAAAAAAGTAAAACTGGGATGTCGTATCAGTTTAAATTATTTCAATCAAATACTTTAACTTAGTTTATTAATTTCTGATGATTGATAGGGATAGGAATTGATTCTTGAAAACTATCATCAATAATTTGAGGCGTGATTGCTATGACTAACTCTGTTTGATCTGTTTGAGATTTTTTTGATTGAAATAGGGGGCCTAAAAATGGTAGTTTTGATATGAATGGAAATTGGGATTTGGTATCTGAATCAGATGAATTAAATAACCCCCCAATCAAAACCGTATTTCGGTTTTTTACATATACTGTTGTATCTACTTTTCTAGTTCTTAATACAGGGATATCATTATTTTTTCCTCTATAACCATTAATGTAACTTACTTCTGGTATAATTTTTATTTTTATTTCTTGTGTAAAAGCGTTTATCTCGGGGAGGATGGATAAATTAATTCCTGCATTGGCATATTTGATTGATTCGGCTACTGATCCTCCTGAAATGGTTAACTCTGTGTAGGGGATTCTATCGCCTATAAAAATAGTTGCTTCTTGCCCATGAATGGCTTTTATTTTTGGTTTTGCTAATACTTTTGCCTTTCCATCATTTTCTAATAAATTAATGACAGCTGAAATACCAGATATAGTTGATTGGTATTCAAATTGGCCCGCTGTTTCTGTTATATCCATACCAACTCCATAGTTATCAGACCAAACGACTCCTAGATTATCTAATACTGATTTTGTTATTTCTAAAATTTGTGCTTCTAATATAATTTGAGGTACTTTTTCTGAATCAAGTTTTTGAATAATATTGCTTAGTTTTTGCATTTTTTTTGTATCGACAGTTAATATAACTAAACTTTCTTGCGTTTGGATAACTTCTCCTGCCACAAGGTATTCAGCTAATATGGGTTTAATAACGTCTGATTGAATATTATTAAGTCTAATAATTTTGGTTTCTAATCGAGAGGGTTGGTCTAATGCTGCTTTTCCTCCTATCATAATGGTTGAGCCAATTATTTTATAGGCCATTCCTTGTGAATTTAATACAAAGTCTAAGGCGTCTATAATTTTTACTTCCTGAAGGGTAATGTATATTTCACCTTGTAATGATTTATCGGTTACTAGATTTAAGTCTCCTTTTTGAGCTAGGATGCTAATGATATCACGTAAATCTGCTCCTGCTAAATTTAGGGATACTTTTTTTTCTAGTTTTTTACTGAGTTGGGAACTATCGTCTTGTTTTTTACTTACAATTTCTTTTTTTGTTTCGTTTATTCGAAAGATTTTTAATAAGGATGTTGTATTAAGCCCTTTTTCTCCAATTGCATAAATGTTAAATAGATATTTTCCAAATGTTTCTAATTCAAATACCTCTGAGAATCCTCCCTTGGCATCTAATTTAACGATTCTATTATTGATAAATAGTTCTTTTGTATGTTTTGTTTTTCCTGTGACGGTAATTAAATTTTTATATGTTACAAAATTGTTTTGAGGGGTTTTTATAATAATTTCTGGAATTTTATAACTTTCTTCAAATGGTATTTCCGAATCAGATAGTTGTATGGGTTTATCAGATTTAAAAAATATGTTTCGTGAGATGGATACTTGTTTGTTTTGTTTATTTGTTGCAACTAAAGTAAACAAATTATAGTCATTTGCTTTCCGTAGGGTTGTTGTATAGGAAAACCGTCCATTTTCAGAAAATTGAACATCGATATTATTAATTGTGAATTTTCTTGCTCCGGTTAAGACACCAGTGAATGTAATGATTGTTTCTGATGAGATAAAATTATCATTTGGTTTTGTTAACATGATTGATAGACCTTCCATATCTTTGTCTCTATAAAAAATATTTCTGCTAATAGATGTTTTATTTTTGTTGTCTTTACTTGTGCTAATTAAGAAAAACGTCTCATAGTCGTTTATTTTGGTTAATTTGTAGGGATAGTTAAAAAATCCTTCTTGTGTAATATTTACACTCACGCCATTAATTGTTAAGTTTTTTGATCCGGAAAGCTTTCCGGAAAATGTAATGTCTGGTGATGTTGTAATTAAATTATTTTGAGGAGAATTTAATTGGATAAGTGGTTTTTTAATATTACTTTTTGTTTCAACTTTGTAAAATACTTTTCGTGCTAGTTTTGTAATTTCTCCTGTAGGAGATGTTGCAGTTAAAATAAAATAATTGTATCGATTTATATTTTCAAGTGTTTCTTTTATAAAAAATTGTCCTTTTGTATTAATTGCAATTTCTTTTTCATTAAGTGTTAATGTTTTTGTATTGGTTACAGTTCCTTTTATTAATACTTTTTCTTTTGTTGTGACTGTATTATCTACAGGCGAAAATAATGTTATTGTTGGTTCTGCTCCATTTGCTAATGAATAACTTAGTATAATGGTTAGTAATATTGTAAAAAATTTATAATTTTTTTTCATTCAAATATCTTTTCCTCACCTAATTTTACCATGATTTTATTAGAAGAGGTTGTTAATTCAATATATTTTTTTGTAATGGTATTTATTTTGTAATTATTAATGCTATTTCCTACATATACAATTTTTTTAAAGCGTGGGAATTGTATGACTGCGGAAGGGTTATCTTTATCCCAAATAATACCTGTTACTTTAAATGAAGTTTCACTAAAGTTTTGTTTTGTTTCTATTGTATCGATGGGATTTGGATTAAATGGATCCCTTGGAAATATTACTTTTCCATTTTTAGCATTTATATTAGAACAAGGTAATATTATTACTATGAGGATAAGATATATTATTTGATTCATTTTAATCCTTTTAATGAAAATAATTCTAAGGTAATAGTTGCATTTAATATTACAGGATTTAATGATTTACGTGCTAATTTTATGGTTTTAATATTAATTGTTTTTTGAGATTCTTCTATTTCGTATATAAATTGCATTAAGTCAAAAAAATTGGAAGTTGCTTTTATGGTTAGAGGATATGTTGTTAGTCCATGTGATAATTTTTCTGATTTTATAAAATTAATATGGGTAATATCAATTTTAAATTTTTGAGCAATTTTTGGTAATTCACTAATTGAAAATTTTTCGACTTCCTTTTTTGTGAAAAAGAGATTTTTTTTGTTTGATAGTAATGTGTTTAATCGGTTTTCTTCTTGTTGAACATTTTCTTTACTAACGGCCTGTTTTTTTCTTAAGTTTAGTGAACGTGAGTATTGTTCTAGGGATATTTTTTTACGTGAAAAATTTTGGGTGTTTGGTAAAATTAAACTAAAAATTAGTTGTAATGCTATGATGATTGTTATTCCAATAAAGAAATATTGCTGATACTTTCTAATAATATCTAATTTTTCATCAAGGTTTTCTACTCCTAGTTTTTCTTCTAAGTTTAGTTTTTCAATTATGCTCATTTTCGTTTCCAGTTAAAGTCAATTGTAAAGGTATATATTGTTTGTTTTTTGTCTGGTTTTGTTGTTATTTTTGATAATGTTACTTCATTATAACGTTTTTCAAGTTCTGAAAAGAATGTGTATATGGAATCTTGAAAGAAAGCAGATCCTTTCAGTGAAACTTGTTTATTTTCGTTAAATGTTAATGATGTAAATGTAATGTCATTTGGTAAAATTGAAATTAGATTGTAAAAGAATAGGTATTTTGAATCTTTTTGGGATCGGATTGTTTCGTAAAACTCAATTGTTTTTCGAAGGCTTCCTAATTGTGTTTTTTGGCCTCTTTTATTACCACTTTGAATGATATTTATTTGGTTTTTTGTTAAAGATAACTTTGTTTCTATTGAATTAATTTGTGTAGTTATATAGATATTAGCTGCTAGGATTGTTCCTATTATTAAACTAAATATAAGGCCACTTTTTATTAGAGTTTCTTTATTAAAGATAGGGGCTAGTTGTTTTTTTACTTTTGTGAGGCTTAATGTTTTATTTACGGGTTCATAATATTTTAAGGCTAGTCCTATAGATGGAAGAAATAAGTTATTTATTTTGCTTATTTTTTCTTCAGTTAATTCTTGATTTTTTAATGTAACGGTTTGTTTTATATCATGTTCTGTAAAGGTTATATTGAGGTCTTTTGAAATTTGATTTAATAATATGTCTGGCTTTATATTTCTGCTGTGATAAGTAGCATTTTTGGGAAGAGGGAATTCTGGATATTTGTTAGAGAATTCTAAAAAAAGTTGTTTTATAGTTGTTATATAGGCATCTAATCTTAGTTCTTCTTCTTCTAATGTTTCTATGTTATTTCGTAGTGTTCTAGCCAATAGAATATTATTTTTATAGGTAAAGTTTATATCAATAAAATTATAATCAAAAGCGATTAATATGTTAGTTTCTTTTTTAGTGTTTGTTTGCCATTGTAAGGCTCTTAATGTTCCTAATGGGATTAAATCTATTGATACTAAGTTCATATCAAGAGATTTTGCTAAATCTTCTAGATTATCAATGAGTTCATTATGTAGCGCTGCATATAAAATAATATCTTTGTCTTTTGTTTCTTCTTTTTCATCATCTTCTGATTTGTTTTTTTCTTGCGTTTGTTTTTTCTTAGGGCTAAATTTTTGGAAGCTAACTTGATACTCTTTGTTTTGTAGTATGGGAGAGGGTTGGCAGAGATTTTCTATTTTTAGTTGTGTTTCAGCAAGGGGGATGTGATTTGATATGGTAGTTTTTTTTAAGAAATCATTGGAGTTGAGTGCAATTACAATATTAGTAGCATTGAAGTCTCCATCTTCTATGGTTGTTGATATTTGATCTGCGATTGTTTCTGGATCTGCAATTAATCCATCGATAATAGCTCTGGGGGGCATATTGATTTGTTTCGATTGGGTTAAAATATAGGATTCATCTTTTTCGTTTATTTGGGACAGCATAATGTATTCTTCGTTAATTTCTATTCCAATTACGTTTTGTGTGAATTCTTTTGCCATGTTATTTTTCTTTTAAGGAATGGATTATAATTTCATTATCAAATGATCGTGTAATAGAGGCTATTAAGTTTTTTCTATAAATTGAATTTTCAGTTGTACTAGAAATTTCTCCCGTTGCGTTGATTGTAACAAATCCATTGTTAATATCCCCTATTATGGTTACAGAAAAACTAACTGGATATTCAAAATAAGTTAGTGATCCTGTATTAATATTTGTTTTGTAAAATGTTGTGGGATCTGTTTGGGTCCAGTTATTATTAACCTCATCAATGTCCCAGTTGTGGCCTCTTCGAAATTCATATATTGCATCTTCAATGCCTGCTCTTGCCGCATAATAAGCTTGTGCTGAAAATTTTTTTTGTGTTATTAATTTAATGCGAATTTGTATTAAGTTCCAGTAGGTTACGGATATCATGGTGACAGCAAGAATTAAAAATGTGCTTAATATTAAAAGGCTACCATTTTCTAAATTTTGGTATTTACGACTGTGTGTCATTTGGATTAATTTGTGTTTTTTGATAGTGATTGAATATTTTTTAAGAGTATTTCTTTTTGTGATTGGGTAAAATATTTTTTATTTAAATTTTTTAAATAGGCTTCAGTTTCTTTGATGTCTATTAAGCTGAGATCTAAGATTTTAATGCATTGATCAATAATAGGATCGCTAACTTTGATAATAGGGGATTTTTTTGCAAATTCTTTTTGGTTAATTTTTGGAAAAACATATTGTAAGGATTTGAAAAAGGTATCGTCAAAAAGGGAATTAATAGTTTGGTAGTAGTTATGGTCAAATTCTAATGTTCTAAAGGCATTAATAAATATGATGGAACGGAATGTGTCTAGGGGTTCGGTGTTTAAGTTGATGGTTTTATTGTTTGATACTATTGATTGATCAATTGTTTTTATTTGGTAAACAGTGTTTGATCCATATGCAATTGCTAGATAATAATCATATGATTTTTTAACTTTGTTTGTCTTAAATTCCCATTCTTTTTTTGATGCATTAAATTTTCCTTCAAATTGGGATTCTTTGGCTGATATTACTTTTATTTTTTGTTTATCGTATATTTTTCCTTTGTATATTATTGTTTCTTTTTTAGGTTTTTCCGGAGATGATGTTGTTAAATTTTTTGTTGTTTGTTTTATTATTTCAGTTGAAATTGAGCTTTTTCCCCAAGCTAAGTCATGGACTTTGTTTTGTTTGTAGCCTTTTAATGAAAGAATAATAGGGTCTTTATCATTAAAATTATTTTTTAAAGATAGAGGTTCTTTAATTAGTAATGGGGTGTTTTGGGTAGTAGGTTCTTCAGTTTTAGTTGTTAAGATAATATTTTCAACTTTAAAGCTTAGAGAAAATGTTGGTTCTTTTTTATTACTTGATGTTGATTGTTGCACTACTTTTCCACATCCTGACAATGTTATGTAGGTAATTATACTAGTAATAAATAATAATTTAGTTATTTGGGAGATCATTAGTATAATTATAAATGATTTCAAAACATGCTGCTATAGAAAAACCTTAAATTATTAGCTTCAGCTTAATTTTTGTGTTTTATTGTATAAAGCATAAAAATTAAATACATTATTTTTGTGTTTATTTTCGTATAATAATTAGTATGAATCAAATAGAGTCTAATTTTGATATTAATCGTCAAGAAAACCATGAAAGGTTAGGTTCCGTAAAGTCGGGATCAGAAACGTTAGCGCGTAGCTTTGTTAATGAATTAACATCGATGGGTTCTGGTTTAAAAAAAATGTTTCAGCATGGCTTATTAGATAAACTTCAGCAATCTGCTATTGCTTTATCTGATTCGTCACATTCAAAGTCAAATTATAATAAATTTTTGCAGGTTTCAGATGATTTGTTGGCGCATTTAGTTGAATCTCATCCTGATTTAGTTGAAGAGTTTCTGCCAGATTTAAAAAAATTGCGTAAAGATAATAAAACAATGAGTGTATCTGATTATTTCTCAGTTGTGTCTCAGTTTGCTTTTTCATATTTAAAAACAGATTCGTCATCGTTATCAAAAACAGGTATTCATACTAGTTTTTTGTCTTCTACTTTATTGCCTAAAGATCGTTGTGTTGTTTTAAAAAAGCCTGTGGAATCTTTTTTTAGTAATCAACATTCGTCTTCTATTAAAGAAGATGATTCTTTATTTTCTTTAGTTGCGTCATTTAGTAACGAAGAGCTAATGCAAATTATTCGGTCTATGTTGGAAAATGGTTTAGATTCTATGGATGATTTATTTACGTTATTACAGTTAGTTGGAGAGTTAGGTTTGTTAGCATCGGCGACTTTATTATCTTCTGTTTCGGATGCTATTCAATCATTTGTTGAAACGCAGTCGACGATGGTTTCTGATCCATTAGAATTGATTCGCTTGGCACGACTTGTTAGAGAATTTTCTCAGGGAGATTTTGTTGAAGGGATTAATATGGATTCTTTGGGAACTAAATTAATGGATTTAACGTCAGGTTTATCTGGTTCACAGCAACGTTCAGTTACATCTGAAATTAGTGCCTCTTCTCTAAATATAGCCATTGCACCATCTTTGGATGAGTCACCTATTGTGACTAGTGAACAAGAAGGGGCAGCATCTTTAACTGCAGAACAAATGGCGGGTTCTCAGTCTTATAAACAAGAAAATATTCGAGATAATTTAACGTATCAGGAACACCATGATGATGCTATTCATATGGAACATACAAAAGTTAGTAAAATTGAAAAGTCACTATTAGGGAATGAGTCTGAAGATCAGTTTGATTCATCAGATTCTTTAGATTCAGAATTATTAGATTCATATTCATCTATTATGAAATCTTTAGACGATATTTTAGAGCATAATAAAGCTGAATTTTCTGAGCAGATGTTAGGGTTAATTCAAGCTGTTTATAAGCATTCGTTAGAGGGGGCTTTGGATAGTTTTGATGATTAAGATAATTTTTTTATAGTCTTTTAGTTGATGACGTAATTACTTATTTTGTCTGAGGGGTTAGTTTTTTTGATAAAAACCGTTCAAATGAATATTGTATTCTAGCAAATAATGATAGTGTTTTATCGATTGGTTCTACTAATATATTATGAATTTTTAACCAGTTTCCTAGCACAATATCTTTAAAAATTTGATCACCTATAATGGCACATTCAGGTAAATTTAGGGAGTAGGTTTTTGCTAGTTGTTTGGTTGAAAATGTAAATGGTTTCATTGCTAAGTAAATGCCATTACATTCAATTTGTTTAGCTGCTCTTTGGACTCTTTTTTTAGAGCGGTTATTTGATAATAAATAAATTTGAAACCCATTATCTTTACATTTTTGAAGCCAGTTTAGATGTTGAATAGATAAGTTTCTTTGTTTATTTGATAGTAATGTATTATCTAGATCTAATAATAGTGTTGTAATGTTTTTTTCTTTTAAGGTTTCTAGATCAATATCCCAGACTGACTCATAGGATTCTTTTGGGATTAATAGCTCTTGTAATATTAATTTTATGTCGTTTATTCCTATAAACCGTTTGATCATTTTAAATTCTCGAATTAATATCGCTAATTTCTTTGTAATGAATTTTCATTCCTATAGGATTTGCAATTAATTGTGCTGT
>MDSY01006927.1_pt1 | contig 14384 bp, 14 predicted proteins | sample 811131 | NCBI WGS metagenome assembly MDSY01 (sample SAMN05326643, study PRJNA326480) | marine metagenome | isolation source: seawater | place: Atlantic Ocean: South West | collected 2010 | reverse complement strand
TAGAGCACCAGATTTCGAATCTGGGGGTTATAGGTTCGACTCCTATGTGGCGCACCAAAAAATAATGATAATATTTATTTATACTCATATGTTACCTAATATTGCATATAACTTTTAGACTTATCACACAATACAAACTAAATTTAAAAAGATTTAATAAGAAAATAGATAATTGATAAATTTTATGTGTATAAGATAAAAACATTTTAATAAATACATTATTGTATAATAAAATTGAGTATTAAAATAAAGCTTATGTAAATAATAAGATTGAAATTATTATCAATAATTGTTGAGTAATATGCTATTAATAAAAAATATTTAAAAAAAATGAAACTTGGAATTAAAAATAAAGTAGCAATTGTTACTGGTGGTGCTACAGGAATTGGTTTTGCAATAGCAATAGGTTTAGCAAAAGAGGGCGCCAAAGTAGTCATAACCTCAAGAAATAAAAGTTCTTTAAGGGAGTCTATTTTAGAATTAAAAAAACTTAATAAAAGTTGTGAGGGATTTTTAATTGATGTCTCTAAAAAAAATGGACCAGAGTTATTAGTCAAAAAGACTATCAATAAATTTAAACATATAGATATTTTGGTTAATAATGTAGGGGACACACTTAATATCATGGATCCACACTGTTCTGAAAATGATTGGATTAAATTATTTAAATTAATCTTAGGTGTTGCAATTCAAATGAATAATTTAGTTATTCCGATAATGAACAAAAAAAAATGGGGTAGAATTGTAAATATAACTGCAGGAGCGAGCATGGAAAATAGTGGGCCTGTACCTTACTCATCACTTAAGGCTGCCTTTACAGCTTACTCTAGATCAATGGCAAGAGTTCTAGCAACTGAAAAAAACAATGTTGTTATGTCAGCTGTTTTGCCTGGCTTAGTTCTAACAAAAAGAGGACATTGGCAAAAAGTTTTAAAAGAAAGACCAGAGCATGCAAAAAAATATTTAAAAGAAAGAACTACTCTGCAAAGATTTGGCTATCCAAACGAGATAAGTCCCATGGTAACTCTTTTATGTTCAGATTTAGCATCTTTTTGTATTGGAACAATAGTGCCAGTTGAAGGTGGGCAGGCAAGACATTACTTTCAAAAAGTAGATGATTTTTAATAGATGAATAAAAAGATTGATAAATGCAACATATGTAATTCAAAAAAACTAAGTAGTATTTTTAAAATGCCTAATTTTCCATTGACTGGAATTTATCTAAAATCAAAAAAGCATAAATTAAAAAGTTTTGATAATGAATTTATCATATGCTCCAACTGTAATCATGGCCAACTAAGAAAACAAATAAGTCCAAATTTTTTATATGATAATTCTTATACACACAGAACTGGAAAAAGTAAAAGTGCATCAGGTTCTAATGATGATTTTTTAGATAATTTAATTAATATAAAAAAAAATAAAAAATTTACAAATATTTTAGAAATAGGATGTAATGACCTTCACCTAACAAAAAAATTAGTTAAATTTGCCAAAGAAAAAGTATTTGGAATAGATCCTATTTGGAAAAATAAAGTTTATGTAAATAATAAGATTAAAATTATTGGTGGATTTATTGATTCTAAAAAAGATTTTGAAAATTTAAAATTAAAAATAAATAAAGCAAAAATTGATCTTGTGGTCTCAAGTCATACATTTGAGCATGTAGGTGATTTTTTTAATTCGATCAAAAATATTAGTTCAATAGTTGATGAAAACTGTATTTTTATAATAGAAACACCTTCATTAGACTCAATTATAAAATTAGATAGATATGACCAAATATTTCATCAGCACTTACATTACCCAAGTGAAAATTCTTATTTATCTTTGATAAATCAGTTAGGATGCGAATATATGGGGCATAAATATAATTACAGAGTCTGGGGAGGAAATGTAACTTTTTGGTTTAAAAAAAGTACAAAAAAAGTACAAAATATGAAATTACAAAAAAAATTAAATATAAGCAATATTAAAAAAAGATTTAATTTATTTAAAAAAAATTTTCCTAAAAAAATTAGTTTTTTGAAAAGTCAAAATAAAAAAATTTCAGGTTTTGGCGCTGCACAAATGCTTCCAATATTAGCATATTATGGAAAAACTAACTTTAATTTTTTGAATTTCTTATTTGATGATGACCCTAGAAGACAAAATAAATATTTACCACTAATCTCAAAAAAAATAGTTAAATCAAATAACAAAATTTTAAATGATAATTTTATTTTAATTACTGGATTAGACTCTTCTAGATCTATTATTCAAAGGTTAGTTAGAGAAAATCCAAAAAGGATCTTAACTATTATTGACAACTTTTAAATTATTTAATGAAATTAATAAAAAAAATTAAGTTAACTAATCTACTTACAAAGTATTTAGAAAGTAAAAAGATTAAAAATGTTTTTTCTGTGGTAGGTGGAGCAAATTTACACATAATTGACTCACTTTCGAAAAGTAAAAAAATTAATTTGATTTTTAGCCATCATGAGCAGGCATCAGCACTAGCAGCTCAGTCTTCCGCTAGAATTTCTAAAAAGCCTGGGGTATGTATAGTAACAACAGGACCTGGTGGGACAAATGCGATCACAGGAGTTTTATCCTCTTGGCAAGATTCAATACCTTGTATCTTTATATCTGGTCAATCAAAATCGAACATTTTAAAGAATACTAAAAATCTGAGACAGGTAGGTGCCCAAGGCTTTGATATAATAAAATTAATCAAACCAATTACTAAAAAAGCAGTATCTATTATGAATGCAGATAATTTTTTAGATACATTAGATGAGCTTTATGAAATTAGCATATCGGGAAGACCAGGACCTGTGTGGATTGATATCCCTTTTGATATGCAAATAAAATTAATAAAAAATATTAAGAAAAAAAAAACAATTGAGAAAAACAAAATAATTAATTCTACAATAATCGAAAAATTTAAATTTTTGCTAAATTCTGCCAAAAAACCAATTATAATCGCAGGTAATAGTATCCATACAAGTAATACAGAAAAACAATTTTTTCAATTTGTAAAAAAATTGAAAATACCCAATCTTCTAACTTGGAATGCAAGTGATTTAATGGAATATAAAAGTAAATATAATTTAGGTAGACCTGGAATGTTTGGTCAAAGAGCGGCTAACATTATAATTCAAAATTGTGATTTAATATTAGCTTTAGGAACACATTTAAATTTAGCAATTACAACCCCAAATATAGATAATTTCTCAAAAAATTCTAAACTAATTTTAGTAAATATTGATAAAAATGAAATTCAAAACATTAAGAAGAAACCAAACTTAGCATTAAATGTTGATTTAAAAGATTTCTTCAAACAGGTAAATAAAATTAGATTTCTTAAAACGAGTAATACAAGCAAGTGGTTAGATCACTGCAATATTTTAAAGAGAAAATTAAATAAGGATTATACTATTAAATATAAAAATAAAATTGATCCATATTTATTTATAAAGGAACTATCGAAATCATCAAATAAAGAAAAAGTAATGGTTGTTGATGGTGGAGGAACATGTAATCAAATATTTTTTCAGAAATTTGAAAATAAGAAAAAACAAAGAATGATAATATCTGCAGGAATTTGCGCTATGGGTAGTGGACTTCCAGATAGCATAGGAGTTGCTTCAAACAATAAAGAGGTAATATTAATTTGTGGTGATGGAAGTTTACAAGCAAATATTCATGAATTACAAACAATCATTGACAATAAGTTAAATATAAAAGTGTTTATATTTTCTAATAATGCTTATTTATCTATACGGCACACTCAAAAACAATTTTTGAATCAGAATTATGCTGGATCTATTAAATCAGGTGGGCTAAATTTACCTGCTCTTAAGGATATTGCTAAATCATATAAATTTAACTTTAAAAAATTTACAACTATTTTAGATTTAAAAAAAAATATTAATAATATTTTAAAAAGTAAAAAACCTTTTATCATTGAAATTAAAATGCCAAGTAATTATGAAATTTTACCAAGAATGGAATTTGTTAAACTAAAATCAGGAGGATTTGTTTCTGCTGGATTAGAAAATATGTATCCATTTCTTAGTGAAGAAGAAGTAAAATTAATTAAAAAATTCTAAAAGAAAAAATTGATAATAGATAAAAAAAATTATTTTGAACTTAAAAAAAAAGGTTTTAGTGCTATAAAAATAGATGCCAGCTTAAAAAGGGATATTTTAGAAAATATCAAATTAAAAATAAAAAAACTTTTAAAAAATAAATTTAAAAATAATTTAAATAAAATTAACAATATTGAAGATAAAGTATTTATTAGAAATTTTGGAAATGTTTCCCAAAGATTCTTTGAATTTAAATTAGCCAATAAATTCAATGAAATACTTAAGTCTCAATTTAAAGATAATTTAAATTTAGATGTTACAATGCATAATCCTACAAAAAGTAATAAAAAATTTAATAAAAAACTGACAAAAAAAGATTTTAGTTTTTATTGGCGTATAGTAAGAGTTAACAAGGATGATGTTGGCAAGCCTCATAATGATGAACAATTTTGGAAATTATTAAGTAAAAAAGAATTAAAATTTAATTATAAAATTAAGAATAAGATAAAAATTTGGATACCGTTGTACGGTGTTACTAAACAAAATAGTTTAAGGGTTCTTAATAAAAAGTATTATGATAAGAGAAAACTTACAATAAGTAAAATAAATGGAATGAAAAAACCAAATATTGATCAAACTTGGTTTGATAGAAACAAAAAAAATTTTACACAGTGTACTGATGGTAAACATGCGATATTATTTGATTATAAAACTATTCACTATGCTCCTAAAAATAATAGTAAAAATATAAGAATATCCTGTGAGGCAACAATTATAATTAGATAATTTATGAAAACATATTTTTTAGTTTTGGCATATAATGAAGAAGAATTATTAAAGACTGCTGTTTTAAATTTACAGAAAGTAATTAGTCAAACATCATTAAATGATTATCAAATAATAATTGTGAATGATGGAAGTACTGATAATACAACCAGAGTTGCTTTAAATTGTCAGAATGAGATAGATACTAATATTATCATTACTACAAACAAAAAAAATATTGGTGGTACCAAATCAATCCAAAATTTTTTAAAAGATTATGACCATGGAAAATTAATAGTAATCACCGGTGACAACGATATGCATGTAGGATTAATTGAAAAATTGATTGTAAATTCAAAAATAAATGATTTTGTAATTAGTTACTATATTAATAGGGAAGTAAAAGGATATCTTAGAGCAATGATTTCTTATTTTTATAATTTTGCATTATGTAGTATTTTTCAAGTATATGCATTTTACTTACAAGGACCTTTTGTGTGGCCAATAGAGATAGTAAAAAAATTTAATTTGAATAACAATGGTGTAACTTTTATTAGTGAGGTGAATATTAAACTTCTAAAAAGCAATTTAAAATTTAAAGAAATTGCTGGTATAAGCAATGTTGGATCTTATAAGTCTACTGCAATTTCTACAAAAAATATATTTAAATCGTTATATACAATTATTCATCTTATTAATGAGATTTATATTTTGAAAAAATTTAATAAAAATTCAATTAGAAATTTAGAAAATATTTAAAAAGGACCTAAGAAATTTTTATCAGGTACGTCATTAAATTTATTAATATCTTTTTGAATTATTTTACTAGGTTTTTTGTTAAAAATATTTTTTGCAATTTTAATATAAATTTTTTTATACCCAAAATAATAAGAATCATTAAATGCTTGACTAGTTGGCATTGGAAAATCTGGAAAGGTCATCAGTGAAGGTGGAGCTTTTAATTTATTAAATAATTTTTGAGAAACTGTTGATATAATTTCGCTACCATAAGAACATGTTTTATGACTTGGGTCTAAAACTATTATTCTTCTTGTTTTTTTAACTGATTTTAAAATTGTATTATAATCAATAGGTTTCAAACTTCTGAGATCTAATATTTCTGCATTAATGCCTATTTCTTTAAGATATTCGGATGCTCTGATTGCTTCATTAGTTAAATATGACATGGCAACAATTGTTATATCTTTCCCCTTTTTTACAATGTTAGCCTTACCAATTGGGGTCTTAAAAAAATTTTCTGAAACCGGGCCGACTGTGTTATGAATCCATCTTTGTTCAATAAATATTACTGGATTATCATCAAAAATTGAACTGATTAAGAGACCCTTGTGGTCTTTAGGTGATGTTGGCATAACAACTTTTAATCCAGGAACATTTGAAAACCATGAATGAAAATTTTGTGAGTGAGTTGGACCTTGTCCCCAGCCTCTACCTACTATTAATCTTATAGTAATAGGCACCTTATGTTTTCCACCAAACATGTATCTCCATTTAGCCGCCCCATTTACTAATTGATCCATTGCCAATAAAAAAAAGTCTGCTCTTTGACTACTTAATAAAACTCTAGTTCCATTTAAGGCTGCACCGATTGCAATTCCAGTTAAAGCATTTTCTGATGCGGGTGTATCAAACACTCGATTTTTTCCATATTTTTTTTCTAAGTTTAGAGTTGTGTTAAAAATGCCTTTTGGATCAGTTGTGCCCAATCCATAACATATTAAATCCTTATCTTTTTGCATGGAAACATCTATTGCTTCATTAATAGCATTTACTACTGATATATTTTTTACCTTAGGCATATAAATCTTTTAAAAAATCTTTTGATGATGGAAATTTACTCTTTGAGGCAAACTTAAATGCAAGTACTATTTCTTGATTAATTTTTTGTTCTATCTTATTTAATTTTTTTTTGTTAATTATTTTTTTTTTTAAAAAATCCAATGGATCTCTTGAATGCCAATATTTGATCTCTTTTTTTTTTCTATAATTTAATACATCGTCGTTATTAGGGCCACAATGCTCCAAAAATCTGTAAGTCTTAAACTCTACAAATATAGGACCATTTCCTTTTTTAATATATTCCGTGCTTTTTTTTAAATTTTTAAAAGTGTTATTAATATCATAACCATCAACTGAAAATGACTTAATTCCAAGTCCAGCAACCATTTTTGAAATTTTTCTTTTGATTGGTTGTCTTACATTTAATGAACTATAAACAGAATAAAAATTATTTTCACAAACAAATAATACTGGTAGCTTTTTTATAATTGCAAAATTAATAGACTCGAAAAAAACCCCTTCCTCAACTGCACCATCACCAAGATAAATTATAACGATTTCTTTTTTTTTTTTATTCTTAATAGAAAGTGCCATGCCTACACCCACAGGAATATTATGTGCAACAATTGCTGATGTTCCAAAAAAACCAACATTTTTATCAATTAAATGCATAGAGCCACCCTTTCCTTTTGCACAGCCTGTTTTTTTTCCATGCAGTTCAGCAATCATTTTCTTTAAGGAACCTCCTTTAGCAAGATAATGTGCATGACATCTATGGGTACTAATTACCTTATCTTTTTTATTTAAAAAAAAAGACAATACAGAAGGAACCAATTCCTGACCAATTGACAGATGAACTGGGCACCTCATTTTTTGATTAATATATTCTGATGAAATTTTCTCTTCTACAGATCTAATTAAAAAAATTTTTTTATATAATTCTAAATATTTGTTGTTCATCATGGTATAAACCAATAATAGTCTCCTTTATATCCAACTTCATCAAATACCTTCCTCCACCCTTCAACAGACATTATGGTTTTTGCTGTAAGATTCCATTCAAACATTCTTTTTTTTCCCTCATCAGTATTATATGCATCTACAGTAATAAAAGATGAAATTTTTGAAACTCTTTGAATTTCTCTCAAAGCTTTTTTACATTCATTTAATTCTAAATTATGAATTGTGTTAATGCTAATAATATAATCAAAAGAATTATCTTCATAAGGAAGGTTGTTAGCATTTGCTACATTTAGCTTATTTTTTACTTCTTCTTTTGCATTTTTAATTGCATACTCAGAAATATCTATTCCCTTAATTTTTATACCTGGTATTTGCTCTATAAAATCATTAACCATAAATCCTTTGGCACACCCAACATCTAGTATTGAATTAGAAGAATTTAGTTTCCAGTATGTTTCAAATGTTGGTACTACAGGGCCCCAAAATTTTTTATTATAATTAAACCCTCCATAACCGTACTTTCTATCTGAATCAAAAAATTCAAAACCAAATTTTCTTGCTACTTCACGAATTTTATCATTTTTGTTTACAGCTCTTTCTGAGATATTTCTTTTGGGTTTTGGGTAGTTTTTCAAAAGATCAATTTCTAAACCCATATTATAGTCCTAATTTTTTCATCCATTTAACTGTAAAATACTTATTTATATTAGAATTTTTATTAAATTTATGCCATTCTTTCATCTCATAAATTGCATCTAATATCGAATATTTATTTTTAAAACCAGTATTTAAAAGTTTATTTGAATCCTGTCGATAGGATCTTTGATCATTTGATTTTGTAACTACTATTTTTGCACCGGTAATTTTTTTTATTTTCTTTGCAATATCTAATATTTTTAAATTCTCAAATCCGGCATTGTATGCTCCAGATTTTAAATTAGGCTTTTTAAGAAAATGATAAAATACATTTACTATATCAAGTATATGAATATTTGGCCTGATTTGATTACCACCAAATACAGTCATTTTTTTATTTTCTAATGCTTGGTATGAAAGCATGTTTACAGAGACATCGAGTCTCATTCTTGGAGAAATTCCACAAACTGTTGCAGGACGAATGATGTGAGTTTTTATTAAATGGCTATAACTTTCAACTATCTTTTCAGCAACCATTTTAGTTTTATTGTAAGCAGAAATTGGAATTAGTTCCAAATCTTCAGTGACCTTTTTTTCTTTTTTCACTCCATACACACTTCCTGAGCTTGAAAATATAAAATGTTTAACTTTATCTTTTATTGCTTTTTCAAGTAACATCTGTGTAGCCAAAACATTTACTTCCCAAGATAATGCTTGATTTAATTCTACCCCAGGGTCATTTGCAATGTTTGCCAAATGTATTATAGTATCGTAATTTTTTAAATTATATTTTCTTATATTTCTTATATCGTCTTTGATAAATTTTAATTTCTTATGTTTTTTTAAATAATTTCCAAACCACTGAGTGTCATATACAGTTACATCATATCCATTTTTTAATAATTTCTCTGATAAAATTGAACCTATAAAACCACAACCTCCAGTTAATAAAATTTTCATAAGTATTTACTTTATATGTTTGTATTCAAGATCTTTTAATTTTAATTGTTTGTAGTCTTTAATTATCCATGAAATAGTTTTGACTAGTCCTTGGCTTAATTCAACTTTACATTTCCAGGTTAATTCTTTTTTTAACAATTTAGAGTCTAATCTATATATATAATCCTTCCCCATTCTATCTTTTTTATTTTTTTTTAATAATTTATTTGTGTTTATATTCATAAGATAAGCAATTTTTTTTATTAAATTTTCTATAGTAATAAATTTATCTGAAGAAATGTGGTATGAAGTGTTTGTTTTTTTCTTAAGCATTATTTTAAATAAAGCTTCAGATACATCGTCCATGTATATAAATGATCTTTTTGAGGTACCTGACCCATCTAAATAAAAAACTTTATTATTTAAAAAAGATACAATTGCCTTGGGTACTACCCTATATAATTGTTGATGAGGCCCATAAATATTTGCTGTTCTTGTAATAACTATTGGAAATTTTGTGTATTTGGAATTTGCTATTAAATGTTCATCAAAACTAGCCCTTGAAATTGCGTACGGTGTGCTTGGGTTAAAAACTGTACTTTCTATTAGATTTTTTTTGTTATCACCAAAAACCTCTGGTGTTGAAAAATTAATATATTTTTTAATAAAAGAAAATTTTTTTATTTTTTCAAATAATTCTACCTGAGAAATAATATTAGTATTGTACCAGTCAAGTGGTTTAAGCCAACTTTCATTAACCATTCCTTGAGCGGCAAAATTTAAAATATACTTAGGTTTCCATTTTTTAATAAAATTGACTATTTCATTACAATTTTCATTTAGATTTAATTGTAAAAAATGAAAATTTTTTATATTTTTGTTATTTTTATAGCAAGAGTAAAATGTTGAGTTTTCTTTTGATCTACTAATACCGGTAACGATACATTTTTTGTTCAATAAATGATTTATAAAATTTGATCCAGCAAAAGAATTACTTCCAATTATTAAAATTTTCTCTTTCATTTAATCTAGTTTAATTAAAGTTCTAATATTTTTTCCATTTTTGAAATCTAATATAGCTTTATTTATATTTAAAAGTGAATAAGGTTTTTTAAAAAATATTTTTTCTATAAATTTAATATTTAATATTAGTTTTGTTAATTTTTTTAAATCTTTACTAAAAGTAACATTTCCACCCCACGATCCTTCAATTTTTTTTCCTTTAATAAAATCATGTGGGTTAAAAGTAATTTTTTTTTTAAACTTTGGGTGTGTCGCAAAGATGCATTTACCGTCATTTTTTAATAACTCAAACCCTAATTCGATATTTTCACTTTTACCCGAACATTCAAAGACATAATCAAAATAATTTTTTTTCAACTTATCTACGTTGTTGCAAAACTCAATATTTTTTAAAAATTTTTTTAAAAAAATAATTTTTTTGTTGTTAACTTCATAAACTGTAATTTTTTTTGTTTTTTTTGCTTTTAATGCTAAAATTGATGACACACCAATTCCACCAGCACCAACAACAAGAACATTTTTTTTATTTAATTTTTCAGATTGATTAAAAACCATACCCGCACCAGTTGGTAATGCACAGCCAAGTAGCACACCTTTTTTAAGAGTGATTTTTTTTGGAAGTTTATAGACACAATTATCTGATACTATTGTATAATTTGAAAAAGTTGTTACAGGTCCTGCATTTATAGTCTTGTTTTTACTAGGATGCTTATAACAAATTTTATTATATTTTTTTTTATTACTTTTTATCCAGCTTAAAAAAACTTTATCATTTTTTTTAAACTTAGAATTTTTTAAACCTGTTTTGATAACATAACCAGTACCCTCATGCCCAAGTAAATGTGGTAAATATAAATTTTTTCCTCTTTGACCATTTATTTCAAATAATTGACTTCCACATATGGCGGTGTATTTCATTTTAACAAGAACCTGGTCTTTTTTTAAATTTGGTACACTAATATTCTTAATTAACTTTAAAGGTTTATTAAGATTTTGTAGTACAGCTCCAGTTAAATGATTTATCATTTTTTCAAAAAATTAGTTTTTATAATACCTTTGTTTTAAAGATTAAATATTTTTAAAATTATTTAATTAAGAGTTATGTTATACTTAATATATTTTTTTGTGGAATATAATAAATAATAATATAGTAAAATATCATGAAAACGATTTCATTAGCTAGTATTAAAAAAATTAGAAATTCTTATAAAAAAAATAAAATAAACGTTATTTTAGCTCACGGTGTTTTTGATATTTTACATGTGGGGCATATCTTATATTTTGAAGAAGCAAAAAAAAAAAATTGTAAATTAGTTGTTAGTGTAACTGATGATAAATTTGTTAATAAAGGTGAAGGTAGACCTATTTTTAATATAAATGAAAGAGTTAAAATTTTATCTTCTATAGCTAGTATAGATCATATAGTGATAAGCCATGACTTATCAGCAGTAAAAATAATAAAAAGTTTAAAGCCAGATTATTTTATTAAGGGAAAAGACTACAAAGATAAAAAAATTGATTTAAGTAAAAATTTAGATAAAGAAATAAAAGCAGTAAAAGATATAAAAGGTAAATTTATTACTTCTAAATCTAAGTTATATTCTTCAAGTAAAATAATAGGACAGAATAATAATGAAATTAAATCAGATGAAGTTAAAGAATTTATCAAGAAAAATATTAACTTAGAAATACTAAAAAAAAAAATTTTAGAAAACTTTTCACAAACTAATAATAAAGAAAAAGTTCTATGTATTGGTGACCCAGTTGTTGATACATATAATTACGTTGAAACACTTGGAAAATCAGCAAAAAGCAATATTTTATCTACAAAAAATATATCACAGAAAAGTTATGGAGGTGGCGTTATGCTTGTTATGAACTATTTGTCAAACTTTATAAAGAATATTGATTACCTAACATATGAAAATAAAAAAAATAATAAAATTTTAAAAAAATATCTTAATAAGAAAATTAATATAATTAAAATTAATTCTCAAGATGTTGATATAGTTAATAAGGTAAGATTTATTGACAATTATTCAAAGAATAAATTGTTTCAAGTAAATGAGAATGAGCCTTCAAAAAAAAATCTTGATACAAAAATTTCGGAAAAGCTAAAAAATATATATAAAAAGTATGATAAGATTTTAATATTTGATTTTGGTAACGGATTTATAAATGAGAGCTTAGTTAAAACAATTAATAGTATTAAAAATAAATGTTATATAAATTGCCAGAGTAATTCATCTAATTATGGCTTTAATCTTGCAAGTAAATATTCATCAGCCGTAGCCCTTTCTGTAGATGAATTAGAATTTAGACTTTCTACAAAAAACAAATATGACAAAATAGAGGAAGTTATTAAGTTGAACAAACAGGATATTTCAAAATTTAAATATTTTGTTGTTACTCAAGGAAAAAAAGGTTGCCATATTGTAAAAAAAAATAAGTCAAAATTTATACCCACTCTAATAAAGCGACCTGCAGATGCTACGGGATGTGGAGACATATTTTTTTCAACATTTCTTTTAACTAATATTTATAAAAAATTTGATATTAATGAAACGGGTATAGTTTGCCATTTAGCTGCTGGATTTCATGCCAAAACTGAAGGTAATGACAATACAATTAATCAAAATGTATTTTGCAATTTTGCAAAGACATATTTAAACTAAACCTACACTAAGTTTGAATCTATGACTAAATTTTTTTTGATTTTTTTTTTAATTTTTACAATTTTACAATTTTTTTTATTAAGGTATCCAGTTATAAAGATTAATAGTTTAAAGGTTTTTTTAAGTGTTTTTATAGTTATTTTTTTTACAAATATTTATCTAGAAAATATAGATTTTTTATTTTTTTCGATCCTAGCTGTTTATATTTATTTTTGTTTTATAATTACTACTCCTGGCATTAAAAATTTAGGACCATCAATATATTTAATTAAATTAATATCTGAAAATAGTAAAATAAAAAAAGATAAAATTAAAAAACTTTTTTTAAAAGAAAAATTTGTAGAAAAAAGATTAAATGAAAATTTAATAAATAATTTTATATATAAAAAAAGTAGCAAATTTTATTTAACAAATGTAGGTGGTTTTATGGTTCGTATTTTTAATAGAATTTTAAAATTTTTTAAATTACATGCAGATATTTAGTATTTCAGTGTTAACTCTTATTTTACCAATAGTATCAATAATTTTTTTATTACTAACTTTTTTAATTCTTCAAAATATATCAAAAAATAAGTTAAAAAATATTATTATAACAATTTTAAGTATAACATTTTTAAATATATTATATTTAATTAATAATTTTGATTTTATTTCTCAATTCAACTTTATATATGTAGTTTTGACTTCAATAATGAATATTTATATTTTTATTAATATTATTAATTTACCAGTTAGCAGTATTCAAATAAATTTATTAAGATTAATTAATAATAAAAAATTAACACTTATTGGTGTTTTCAAACATTATAATGATTCAAAAATTTTTAATTTAAGATATAAAAGATTAATTGAAGCTAATATTTTTGTTTCAAAAAAAAAAAAATTTATTTTAAAAAATAAATTTATTATAATTATTTTACATATTTTTTTATTTTTAAGAAAAATTTCTAACTTAAAATAATTATGAATTTTTTATTAATTAATCTAAAAAAACCTATTATAAATTTAAATTTTAAATATCAAGTTTTATTATATTTATCATTTTTGATTTTAGTGGTTGGAGCATCTATAGTCTATGCGTTAGTTTTTATTGAAAAGTTTCCATATAATTTTGATCAACAATTAAATTTAATAATAAAATCTATTCAATTTGGTAACGGACCATTGATTTACAATATGATTCATTTAAACGAGTATAAAGTTCAATATTACGGTATTGACTTTTATTTACAAAAATTGCCACTTTTACCTTGGTTCTATTATTTAATATTAAAGTTTAGTAATAATTTTTTTATATTTATAATAATTAAAAATATAGTTTCATTTAGTATATTATATTTTGCATGTTTTTTTTCATTATGCTCTTTAAATAAAAAAATATTAGATTTTTTAATACTAATACTCTTTATATTTTTAATACCATACAATCTTTTTGTAACACTTAATTATCAATATTCTGACTGCTTGTTAGTTGTACTGCTACCTAGTTTGTTTCTAATTTTAAACT
>MDSY01067595.1_pt1 | contig 14388 bp, 3 predicted proteins | sample 811131 | NCBI WGS metagenome assembly MDSY01 (sample SAMN05326643, study PRJNA326480) | marine metagenome | isolation source: seawater | place: Atlantic Ocean: South West | collected 2010 | reverse complement strand
TAAGTCTTCATGTTGAAAATCCTAGTGGTTCTGGAAAATTAAAAGTAGAAGGTCGAGCAAATGGTGATGCTACTATTGTTTTACAGGGACAAGGTAGTGGTAAACCAAAACTTGCTCTTTGGGATACATTAGATATTGGTAAAGCACATCTTACCAATAATGATATAGATGGAGATTCTTGGGTACATATTGCTAATGATGGTAAAGTTGGTATCGGAACTAATATTCCAAGAGGAGCTATATTACATTTAGAATCTTGGGGTCCAATATTAAGATTTACAGATTCAAACGCATCAACAAATAATAGAAATTGGCACATAGCTACTAATACTGATAGAACTCTTAGATTACAAGCAATTGATGATTCTAATGCTAATGGTGGAAATGGTGCTGGAGGTGGACATCACTTTGATTTTTATAGAAGTGGTAATGATATAGATGAATTCCGTGGAGTTGGTGCTGGTGTAACTTGGTTTGTAGTTAATAATGACTTACAAAAAGTTGGTATCGGACTTACAAATCCTCAGAAATTATTAGATCTTTATGCTGCTAATCCAACAATAGGTGTTAAAGCAACTGGTGGAAATGATGCTCAAATAGAACTTGTTGAAACAGGAGGGTCTACCATTGATTTTGGTGAGACTGGTGCTGCTGGATTTAGAATAAGTTATGATGGTGGAGACAATAGACTTTACTTTGTTAGTGGTAGTGATACTACAGTTAATACTCGTGTAGCTATTGCTAGAGATACTGGTAATTTTGGTATCGGAACTAATAATCCAGCAGGAAAATTAGAGATTGATGCTGCTTCCACTACTGACATGATAATGTTAGATGTTGCTGGAACTAACTTTGCAAAGATAGGACATAATTCTTCAGGTGGAGTAGCAGTATTAGATGTAAGAAGTGAAGGACATACAAGATTCTTGACGGGTGGAAATAATGAAAGACTTCGCATCACATCAACAGGTAATCTTGAGATTGGTGGAAATGATGCTGCACAAAGTATTCTTTTATATGAAGGACAAAATTCTCCATCAAATGGTGATAGTTGTGGTGCAATTAATTGGGGATCCAGAACAGATAAAACCGTAACTGCTTCAATAAGAGCAGCAGCATTTGATAATACTAACGGAACAGATGCATATTTAACTTTCCATACTGCAGTTGATACGGCAAATGGAGATTCTCAATATCACTTATCAGAAAAACTTCGCATCACATCAGATGGTAATGTTGCTATCGGAACTGATGATCCTGGATTTGCAACTTATGGTGATGATTTAACTATCGCACGTACTAGTCATGTAGGTATGACCTTAAGATCAGGAATAGGTCAGAAGGGTAGTATTTATTTTAGTGATGGAACTTCTGGTGTTGCTGAGTATAGAGGAAGTATTCAATATGATCATAGTGATGAGAGTTTAAGGTTTGCTGCTGGTAATGGTACAGAAAAACTTCGCATCACATCAGTAGGTGATGTTGGTATCGGAACTAATAATCCTACTGGTACGGATGCTCTTACAAATAATAATACAACATTAGCTGTTGGTATTGTAACTGCTAATACTGGATATTTTAAAGGTAATTTAACAGTTGATGGAACATTAAGTTATGAGGACGTAAGTAATGTTGATGCTGTAGGATTATCAACATTTAATGCTGATATTGATTTACAGGATTGGATCAGACATAAAGGTAATATTACTACTAAATTTGGATTCCCTGCTGATAATACAATAGCATTCCATACTGATGGTACAGAAAAACTTCGCATCACATCTGATGGTAAAGTTGGTATAAATGATAATAATCCAGGTGCTCAACTTGTTGTAAAAGCAACAACTGATGATAATCCAGCAATCCAGTTATACAGACAATCTACTGGTGGTGATATTGCTTCAATCAATTGGCAAACTGGTTCTGGCGCTCAAGCAAAGATTAATTATCGAGGTGCTGCTGGTGCATCTGAAGGAATGCAGTTCTATACAGCTGGTGGTTCATCTTCACAATTGAGGATGATAATTGATCATTCGGGTAATATTGGTATCGGAACTAATGATCCTAATCATGAACTGACAGTTTATGGAGATGCACCTAACTTTAGGATGACTCATACTGGAAGTACAAATAAATTAAATTCATTCTATGCTAATGTTGATGCGACTGGTGTAAAGTTTAATTCATATCAAGAGGTAACTACAACAAGAAGACCATTTATATTTGAACAATACACTGATGAAAGAATGCGTATTGATGATAGTGGTAGAGTATTAATTGGTCACAATACTAGTTTGTCAGAGGGTTGTCTATTACAAGTAGCAAGAGCAAACGATAATACGGTTGAATTTTTTGGATATTCTGCTAATGCAAATGGTGCAAGAATTAATTTTACAAAATCAAGAAATGGAACTATAGGAACAAATACAATTGTTCAAAATGGAGATACAATAGGAGAACTACATTTTAGAGCTGCAAATGGTACTGGTTATTATAGAACAGCAGCAATAGAAGTAGAAATGGATGGAACTCCAAGTGCAACTTCTCTTCCAGGTAGACTTATCTTCTCAACTACAGCAAGTGGAGCAACTACTCAAACAGAAAGAATGCGTATTCGTTCAAATGGCCATATTGCTGTTGGTGATGATATTGCAAATGATACTGCATTCTTTAAAGTTATTGCTGGTGACGGTGATGCGGATGACCAATATGCTATGCAAGTTCATAATGAAGAAGCAACAGCTGGAAGGTCTTGGGGTCTAAGTATAAGAGCAGGATCTAATAGCACTGATCATGGTTTCTTGGTGTCTGATCATGATAATGCTAACAAACAATTTATTGTAAGAGGTGATGGTAATGTTGGTATTAATACCAGTACTCCTAGTAGGCAATTACATATCGTTGGTAATGATGGTGCTACTGGTGCAACATTAGGTAATAGTGATACTCAACTTGTAATTGATAATAAAGGTGGAAATGGAGCAATTATTGAGTTCCTTTCTGATAATAATGGTGCTGGACGTTTAATGTTCACTGATACTGATGGTAGCAATAGAGGTAGAGTTGAATATTATCATCAGGGTGATTATTTAAGATTTGATACTGATGGTAGTCAAAGACTTACGATTGATGGAAGTGGTCATGTTTATCCAAATGTAGATGAGACTCAGAATTTAGGTACATCTACTAAACGATGGGATACAGTATATGCTAAAGATATTGATATTAATGGTACGATTGATGTAACAGGAGATGTGAATATTGGTGATCTATATGTTACTGGTGTTTCTACTTTTGTTGGAGAAACTCATCATTTAAGTAGTGTTGGTATCGGAACTACTAATCCAGACGCAGATTTGTCATTATATCATCCAACTGATGGTCCTGTATTATCATTCCGCAGAAAATTTGGAAATCAAACTGGTGATCTTGGAGTTATACGATTTGGTAATAGTAATATAGATTCTAATCTAGCACAAATAAAGGCAATTCAAGATGGAACAACTTCTTCGGCAAGACTTTCATTCTTAACACAAACAACTAGTGGTGCTACTACAGAAAGACTTCGTATTACAAAAGAAGGATATGTTCAAGTACGATATACTAATAGCGCAACAACAGGAGGTGCTCCATTATATGTTGGTGTAACAGGTAAATCATCTGTTACTTATGCTGGTGGTAATGCTGATACTGCTTGTTTAAGAATTGAAGATGAAGGAAGTAATGATAATTATTATCATGGAATAGAATTAAGAACAAAAAGAAGTGGTGATGCTAGAATCTATGCCCATGATAGAGGTGATAATACATGTGATTTAGTATTTGCTACTGATAAGAATAATGCAAATCCAGACATATCAGAAAAAATGCGTATCGCATCTGATGGTAAAGTTGGTATCGGAACTGTTACTCCAGGACAAACATTAGATGTATGGGGAAATCTACAAGTAAAAGATGCTGGTGGTAAAATAGGACTTCTTGTTGATCCTGCTTCTGGTGATTTCCAAGTAAATCAATCTGTTGCCAGTTGGACTAATACTGATCAAGATCCAGTTCGTATTTTAGGATGGGGTTGGAAGTCTGGAACTGGTAATCATATGTTTATGGCTTCTGGTGGTAATGATGCTACTGCCAGCCAAATGGCATTAATAATTTCTGAAGGTCATGGATTTAAGGTTGGAAGATCTGCGTGGGATGGAACTGATGGTGATGTTTCATCTACTGCGGAATATCTTAGAATTACTAATAGTGGAACAGTAAATATTGGTGATAATTTTGCTCAAACAACATATAAAGCACAGATAACAACTGGAACTAATAAACATATATCATTCACAAATGCTGCTCATGATGATTTAAGTAATGAAGGATCTGGAATAGTCTTTTCAAGACAAAGTGATGGTTCTAAAGAATTATCTGGTATATTTGGTTATGGTAATACAAGTTTAGGAATAGCAGCAAGAGCAAATATAACATTCCACGCTGGTGGTTCAAGTACTTATAGTGCTGCTCCAGAAAGACTTCTCATCGACTCATCAGGACAGATAGGACAAAATGCGACACCTAAATCTTGGAGTCTAGGTAGAGCATTTAATATAGGACATACAGCAAACTTCTTGTGGGGAGAAAGTGAATATGGGTTCCATATGGGACAGAATGCTTATTATAATAGTGGTTATAAGAAAGTTAGAAATGATAAGAGTAGTCTTTATACTCAATATCAAGGAGTTCATAGTTGGTGGAACTCAGTAGCAGCCGCAGCAGATGCCACAAATGTGTGGGTTGAAGCAATGCGTATCACATCAGCAGGTGATGTTGGTATCGGAACTAATAATCCTACTGGTGCTAATGCGGTAACAAACAACACTAAAACTTTAGCAGTTGGTAATATAGTTGCTAATGATGGTACATTTAAGGGTAATGTTAATGTTGAAGGAACATTAACATATGAAGATGTAACTAATATTGATGCTGTTGGTCTTTCTACATTCCAAGATGGTATTCATGTTATTGGTGGAAGAGAAAGTGTTGGTATAGGAACTACTAGTGTTGACGCAAAGTTACATATAGAAGCTACTGATGGTAGTAATCTATTTCAACTTGAAAGAACTTCTGGTAATAATGGTAAATTAACTACAACTATTGGTGGAGCTGATCCCTGTTTTAATATAGTCACAACCGGAATAAGTAGTGATATTTCAATAAGACCTGGTGCTGGTGATGGTTTAATTGGTATTAATAGATCAATACCATGGGCAAGGGTTGATATAGCTGGTGGTGGAACAACTGCGAATAGAGATGTTCCATTGATGGTTAGAAATGGATCATATAATTCTGAAACGGAAGTTTTTAGAATTGGTAGACTTGATACTGGTATTACCGCAAATACCTATGATGACATAAGATATCATTCTTGGTGGTCTAAAAATCATGCAGATGGTGATAAGAACTATGTTGGTATAAGAGTTCATAAAGGAACTGTTGGTTCTGATTATACACAGCAAAGAGAAGTAATTAGATTTAGAGGTGATGGTAAAGTTGGTATAGGAAGTGATGATCCTAATTCACAATTAGATATCGTTAGAGCAAATGTATCTGGTACTTATCCTAATGGTAATGCTAAACCAGATGGAGCATCTATCTTTAATGATGGTGGAGATATCTTTACAGGAAGATTATTCCTGCAAGGTTGGCAAAGGAGTGCCAGTTCTGATTTCTTAACTGGAATGAATAATGAAGGCAATGTTTTGGTTATGTATGATTATGGTCATTCCAAATACATGCAGAAGTGGCATAAAGAGGCACAAGTTGAGTTAATGTATAATGGAACTGAACGATTCAGAACCACTAATAATGGAGTTAATATCTATGAAGCCACTGATAAGGTTGTTAGATTTACTGGTGATATTGGTGAGATTGGTAGTGTAACAGGATTCCAAGCAACTAATACTGCTGGTACTGCTCTTGTTGATTTTGGAATGAGAGCGACTACCCTTCGTTTTGCAACTGGTAGTGCAGAAAGACTTCGCATCACAAATACAGGTGAAGTAAACATTGGTGGTAATTATTCATCAACAACTTATAAAATGAGAGTGACTGGAACAGTTGCTGCTAGTCATTTTGATTCACTTTCAGATTTAAAATTAAAGTCAAATGTGAAACAAATTGAAAATCCAATTGAGACTGTTAAGAAAATTGATGGTGTAACATTCAATTGGAAAGAAGATAATGAAGCATCTATGGGTGTTATTGCTCAAAATGTTGAGAAAGTAATTCCAGAATTGATAAGTAAAGATGAAGATGATATTAGATCTGTCAATTACAGTGGTTTGATTGGTTTACTAATTGAGACTGTTAAGGAACAGCAAAAACAGATAGATGAATTGAAGTCTAGACTTGATAAATAAAAGAAATTACCCAGTGGTAACACGAAGACGGTAGAACATGGCAATTAAGATATCAGGAAATACTATTATTAATGATAGTAGAGTAGTAGAAGACGCAGATAAAATAGGTATTGGAACTACAGCACCTCAATATGATTTAGAAATTCTTAGTGATACTACGCCTACTGGTGTCGCAGTAAGTCATACATCTACACAAACAACTGATACCAATAAAGCACTAACGGTTTTTAATAATAGTGCTACATCAACATTTGCAGTAAGTTATAAAGGTAGAGTAGACGCAGCAGAATATTATGGAACATTTAAAGGAACTATTGATAGTGGGGTAAATTTAGCCGCTGGATCTTTAGAGATAAGTGAAGATGAAGGAGAAAGTGGTACCAATTACATATGGTTTGGTGATAATAGTACACAAGGACAGCAAGATCAATTAAGAATTGATAAAGATGGATTAGTATATAAAGATGCTGCTTTTGGTGTAGGAACTAATGGACCATATTATAGACTTGATGTTCGTTTTTCTAATAATAATACAGCATTATCTGATGGAACATCTGGTAATTGGGGTGGTAATGGTTTAAGAATCCAAAATAATGATACTACTGTTGGTAGTATGTCTTTGATTCATTTTAGAACTGGAAATAATGCTGATTGGCATATTGGAACAAAGTTTGTTGGAACTGGTGATTCAGATATTGTTTTTCTTCAGGAAGGTACTAGTGAAAGACTTCGTATCTCAAATGAGGGTTTTGTTTCTATTAATGAAACGAACCCAGTAAATCCATTAACTATCAATACGAGTGGTGATTATTCTCATTCAGATGGAAATACATATTATCAACCTGTTGGTAAATGGTTAAGTTCTTGGGGTCAAGCTAATTTAGCTAATACTACTGATCATTGGGTAGGTTTTACTGGTAAATATGATAACACTGATGCTACTGTAAACATAGCATTAACACCAAATTTTCGCAATACTAGTGAACAGGCAGGTATGTATATTGCTGGTGAAGCTACCTCTGCTACAGCTTCAGATTTTACTATTGGTAAAATTGTTTCTGGTTCTGCTACTGGGCAAGGAACTTCAGGAAATACTAGAGCAACAAAATCAGAAGCACTTCGCGTCACAACAGATGGAAACTTATATTTAGGTGGTACTTCAAGTGTAAATGATCTAACAGAAAGTGGTGGTGGTCAAAGAGGATTGGTTATTGGTAGTACTGGTATGGGTAATGCTGGAATTGCAATAATAAACAGCACTACTGGAACAGGAAGAATATATTTTGGTGATAATACTGGTTCTAGTGCTGATAGACATAGAGGTTTCATTAATTACTATCATAATGATGGATCAACTAGTGATTATATGATGTTTGGAACTGCTGGTTCAGAAAGACTTCGTATCGCATCAGATGGTCAACTTGGATTAAATAACACATCTCCAGATGCATGGCATACAGATTATAAGTCATTACAAATTTATGATGCTGCTGTGTTATATGGCTCAGCAGATGACTCTTTTGTTGGTTTAGGTGCAAACCATTTCCTTAATACAAATGGTGACTTTAAATATTCTAATACTGATTTTGCATCAAGATTTTATCAAGTTAATGGTGGATTTCATTTTGAAAGTGTAGCATCAGGAACAGCAGGAAATACCATTACTTTTACAGAAAAACTTCGCATCAATTCATCTGGACATACTTTACCAGGAGCTGATAGTACTTACGATTTGGGACTTACTGGTACCAGATGGAGATGTGGATTCTTTGATTATCTTTATGGTGATGGTTCTAACTTAACTAATATTAGTGCTAGTGGTGGTAGTGCTGATTTAGCTACTTGTGCTAATACGGTAAAAATAACTGAATCTGACGGAGAAAGTGGTACCAATTACATATGGTTTGGTGATGATAATACAGAAAATAATTATGATGGATTGAGAATTGATAAAGATGCATTAGTATATAAGGACTCTAAATTTGGAATCGGAACTAATTCTCCTACTTCTTGGTTGCATGTAGTAGGTACTGATGACCAAGTTTTAATGCTAGAAAATAATGATGATGGTTCTGTTGGTCCTTATATATCATTGTATAATAATTCAGCATCTCCTGCTATTGATGATCATACTGGTATTATTGCTTTTCTAGGAAATGATTCTGCATCATGTAAAACAACTTATGCTTCAATTAGATCTCATGCTACTTGTGTTACTAATAACGCAGAAGAGGGTGAAATTTCATTCTGGACAAGAAATATAACATTAAATGAAAGATTTCGCATCACATCATCAGGACAATTAGAAGCAACTGGTGCTGCTGATGTTAGATTAACTTTAGGTTCTTCTGGTACTGCTGGAACTAATGATAGTGTTCATGTAAGGGCAGATAGTGCAAATTTAAAATTCATGGCTGCTAGTGGTGGAGATACTATATTTGAAACAAACGGAACAGAAACACTTCGCATTAATTCATCTGGACATACTGTACCAGGAGCTGATAGTACACATGATTTGGGACTTACTGGTACCAGATGGAGATGTGGATTCTTTGATTATCTTTATGGTGATGGATCTAACTTAACCAATCTTACTACTCCTGGTTCAGTTGATTGTGCTAATAAAATTATGACCATATGTAATAATGGTGGTGATCATTTCCTAGCATTTGTTAATTCTAACAATACTTCTAGTACTGCTGAATGTCTTTATACGGATTCTGGTATTTGTTATGATGCTGCTACTAATGATTTAAAGGTTGCTCATCATATTATTTCTGGAAAAGGTAGTGGTGGTGTAGCATTAACTGTCAATGATGGTTATGGTAATGCTAGTGTAACATTTAACCATACTAACGGTAATCCAGAACAAAATGGAACATCAGCCCGTATATGTGTTAATACTGATTGTACGACTGCTAATGGTGCAAGAATGGGATTTGAGTTAATGGGTGGTACAACTACTGGTGCTCAAGCAATATGTGGATTAATGGAATTACGATATAATTCCACTGCTGGTTCTAGTAGTTTAGTTCCTGATTCTGATTACTGTACTAATTTAGGTTGTAGTGATTTAAGATGGCATAAAGTTTATGGATGTTGTTTCTATGGTGATGGTTCTAACTTAACTAATGTTAGTGCTAGTAGTGGTAGTGCTGATTTAGCTACTTGTGCTGATAATATTAATATAGACACTTCTAGTACTAATTCTAACTATCAGATACTTTTTGTTGATAATGGTTCTACAGGATATTGTAGAGCTCATATTGATAGTCAAAGTGGTGCATTATATTATAACCCCAATTCAAATGTATTATATTCTTGTACTCTTTCTGCATCAGATGTTACTACTACTACATTATGTGTTGCGGATATAAAACGTGGTGTTAATAATGCTGATGTTAATATCGTCAACGAAGGTACTGGTAAATTCACAGTTCATAGGGATTCTGAATTAAAAGAGACATATCCAGAAACTGACAGTACACATGATTTAGGAAAAAATGCTACAAGATGGAGAGCTGTATATGCTGATTGTTATTATGGTGATGGATCTAACTTAACTAATATTGGTGAATCTGGTACTACTACGGGATGGTCAGAAGATTCTTGTAAAAACTTATATGCAGGTACTAATGCTGGATGTTGTATAGGAGCACCTGATGTTTGTTGTAATATTTTTATTGGGTGTGGAGCAGGTGAAAAGGCACAAGGAACTGCTAGTTGTAATAATTGTGGTAACTGTAATGTTTTCATAGGGATACAAGCATCAAGGTGTAATGAAATTGGGACTAATAATGTAGCAATGGGATATAGATCAAATTTCCAAGCTACTTCTGGTCATAATAACGTAATGATTGGTAGATGTGCTGGTTATTTTGGTACATCTCCTGATAATAATGTTATTATTGGAACTGATGCTGGAAAAGGTGTTGATGGTACATGCGGTGCTGATGATGCTAATGTTTACATAGGAAATGTAACTGGATTTAAATCATCGAATGCTCATTGTAATGTTGCTATAGGTAAAGCGGCATTGTACGAAATCACTGATGGAAATAGAAATATAGCTATTGGATGCCATTCTTTATGTAAAGTGACTACCGGAGATTATAACATTGCTCTTGGAGCAAATGCTGGTAGATGTGTCACTACTGAGTTTTTAAATGCCTTTTTGGGTATGCAGGCTGGACAAAATGTGGTAGGTCATTGTAATACAATGATTGGGGGTAGAGCAGGATGTGAACAAACCGCAGGAAGTAGAAACGTAATAATCGGTTATAGCGCACAAGCAGCTAGTCTTACTGGTGATAAACAACTTATGATAGGTTGTAGAACTGGTTATTGGTTAAGAGGTGACAGTTCATTTAATATTTGTACACAAGGAAATATGTGTGCTACCTGCTTCTATGGTGATGGTTCTAACTTAACTGGAGTTAGTGCTGGTGATGCTGCTAATGTTGATATAGACAGTGGTACTGCTGATTGTGATTATCAAATAACATTCACTAATCCTGGTGCTACTGGATTTTGTAAACTTAGAGTTGATAGTTGTAATACTTGTTTGACATATAATCCAAATACAAATCTATTCAAATCTGGTGGAAATACAACATTAGGTGGTGCTCTTACAAATTGGGTTGATTTTGAGGGTACAGTTGCTTCTGATATTTTACCAATGGCTATTGTCAATAGAAATCTAGGTAGTAGCTCATGTAAATGGCATGATGTTTGGGCTGATAATTTCTTTGGTAGTGTTACTTATATTGGTACCACTTGTGCTAATTGTGTAGCTGGTTCTCTTTGGTTTAATAGTGATGATGCTACACTATCTGTTAGATATTGTGATGGTAATAGTCTCCAATGGGTAGGAGTTGGTGGACCTGCTGGACCAGATGGTCCGAATGGACCTCCAGGTCCGAATGGACCACCTGGCCCACCAGGACCAAATGGCCCACCTGGCCCACCAGGACCGAATGGACCTCCTGGTCCAACTGGCCCAACAGGATCTGCTGCTGGAGCAGTTTGGACTTGTACAAGTAATTTTACTTGGTCTAAAGGATCATGTACCATGTATGCTATCGAACTCTGGGGAGGAGGAGGTGGTGGTGGAACACGTGGAGATGATGGTGGATCTATTCAAAGTGGTGGTGGTGGAGGAGGATATCATTATAAACTTTTCCAAGCAGGAGATTTGCCAAGTAGTGTTAGTGTAACTGTTGGTGGTGGTGGTAATGGTCATGATGGTGATAATGGTAATGGTGCTACAGGAGGATGTACTTTATTCGGTAGTTATGGATGTGCCATGGGTGGTGGTGGAGGTTCTTATGGAGGAACTAGTAATTCTTGGCAAGGTGGAAATGGTGGAGGACCAGGAGGTGGATGTGGTGGTGGTAGAGTTTGTACTGGTTCTGATGATGATGGTGATACATATTGGGCAACTAGAGGTGCTACTCTTCCTTTCTCACAGGCTGGTGGAGGTGGTGGTGGACTTTCTGGTGGTGCAGGTGCCTTTCACGGAGGTGGAGGTGGAGGTGGCAGCTATAACCAGTCTGGTGGTGTTTCAATTCATGGTGGTAATGGCGGTAATGGAAAGAGTGGTAATAATACTAATGGATGTGTTGGATGTTTTCCATCAGGTGGAGGTGGTGCTGCTAGATATAATGCAGGTGCTGGTGGTGCTGGTAGAGTTAAAATCTATGGATGGTAGGAGATTAATCTTATGAAAAAATATGCTGTAATCGATCTTAATAATGTAGTAGTGAATGTTTCACTCTGGGATGGTGAAACCTCATGGGAACCAGGATTTGGATATACTGCTGTAGGAATTGGTACTACTACATTTTCTTTTGTTATTGATAATGAAGAAGAATCGAATTTTGGAGATACAATAACAAAAGTATTTGAGTATCCAGTGGAAATTGGATGGAAATATGATCCTGCCACTAGAGTATTTTCGTCTACAGAGGTAATAGTAGATACATCTTGGGATGATTTGCGAGAAAAACGAAATGCAAAACTGAAAGCATCGGATTGGAAAATACTTCCTGGTGGTCCATATGAATCTAAAATAGAAGAATGGAAAACATATAGACAACAATTACGGGATTTGCCAGCAAATACATCAGATCCAAAAAATGTAACTTGGCCTACTAGACCTTCTTAATTTTTATGCTATAATATATTATTGAAAGGGATGAAAAAATGATTGAAATTATTGATAATTTTTTAGAAAAGGATGAATTTCATAGATTAGAGTCTGTATTTTTTTCACATCATGAAGATAGACCTCATTTGAAGGAATATCAAGATGATACACAATTTCCATGGTATTATAGAAATTCTACCAGTTATCGTCCTGGTGAAGATGATAATAGTGTTAATAATTATCAATTTGTTCATATTTTTTATGCTGATCATACGATTGCTAGTCCATTTTTTGACCATCTAAAATATCTTATGGATAAAATAGGATTTAGATCTTTATTGAGATGTAAAGCAAATTTACAAATGAGATCAGAAGTACATCATGAAAGAAAATTACATAGAGATAGACCAAATGGATGTAAACCAGATAAAGATCCTTATAGAATAGGAATATATTATTTGAATACAAATAATGGATATACTCTTATGGAAGATGGTACAAAAATAGAAAGTGTTGCTAATCGTCTTGCTGTATTCTCTCCTAAATTATGGCACGCTAGTGCTACATGTACTGATGAAAAACGTAGAATTATTTTAAATATGAATTGGTATTGAATATTATGTCTGGTAATATTATTAGTATTTTTGATAGGCATGATGCCAATATTTCTTTTTATCATAGAGAAAGAAATCAATATTATATAATTGAATTGGAAAGATTTTTAGGTCTTAGATATTATTCAATTGAATTTGGATGTGCTCGTGAAATTTTAGAAGATTGTCAAGATCTTGCTACTAGATTCTGGGGTATTGAAAATGATTATGAAGCAGTATTAATAACTCCACAGTGGAAAGGAAGTGAATCTACTTCTCTTATAAAAAATATATTTAATGGTAAGAAATATCTATCTATAGAGAATCATCATTATTCACATGCTACTTGTGGTTTTTATCAATCACCTTTTGATGAAGCATTGATTTTATCGTATGATGGTGGTGGTATGTCTGAGTCTTTTAATCTTTATAAAGGTGATAGTGATGGTGTAAAATTAATTAAAAAATTACCTATTAATATTGGAGCAGGATATTGGATGACTGGATCTCTAATTAAGGAAATTATTCAAAATAGTAAATTAAGAAGATCTTATCCTGGTAAATTAATGGGATTATCTGCGTATGGTAAGTTTAATGAGAAAAAATATGATACTTATTGTAGATTTATGAATAGAAATAAAAGAGAAGGGTATGAAGAATTGTATGAATTGGATGAAATACCTGATGATAAATATATTGTTGTACCAGAAGATGATGGAGATATTTCTGATAGTTGGGTATATGAGAGTCAAGAAGGATATGATATAGCATACACTATACAAAAAATAATAGAAAAAATTGTATTTTTTGAGTTAGAAAAATGTGATTCTAATATTCCATTGATTTTAACAGGAGGGTGTGCTTTAAATGTTGTAACTAACGAGAAACTTAAAGAAAAATATGATAGACCAATATATATTCCACCCAATCCTCATGATGGTGGATTATCTTTAGGTCATATATTTGCCTATGAAAAACCAAAACAAAGAGTAAATGTCACATATTCAGGACTTCCGTTAATGGATCAACACAAATTAGAAGAATATGTTAGAATACATAATGCCGTTAAGGTAAATAAAAAAGAGATTGCGGAGTTGATTAAAGATGGAAAGATTGTTGGGTTGGTCTATGGTGATTCCGAAGTTGGACCTCGTGCGTTGGGGAACCGTTCTATTGTATGCGATCCTAATATTGCTGACATGAAAGATATACTAAACTCTAAAGTAAAATTTAGAGAATG
>MDSY01126718.1_pt1 | contig 14389 bp, 18 predicted proteins | sample 811131 | NCBI WGS metagenome assembly MDSY01 (sample SAMN05326643, study PRJNA326480) | marine metagenome | isolation source: seawater | place: Atlantic Ocean: South West | collected 2010 | reverse complement strand
CTAACCCTAACCCTAACCCTAACCCTAACCCTAACCCTAACCCTAACCCTAACCCTAACCCTAACCCTAACCCTAACAGGTAACCCTACGACATACGCTGGATGCGACGGCTATTTCGAGCGGGGGCAAGAGACCACCACTAGTTGGTACGACTCCACTCCGAAGTTGGTGTGGTGGAAGGTCCAGGACCGCAATGGCAACCCCAGCACCGGTCGGGTCTGGTGGTGGGGCTGGCAAGGCAAGTGGATGTGCTCGACCGCGCCCAACGGCGGCGCGTACGCTTCTGGCTGCGCGGGCTGCGACGAGTGGTGCGAGGGTGAGCCTCGTTCACTTACCACGCTCACACACTTACCACGCTCATGCTTACCACACTCACTCTTACACACTCACACACTTACCATGCGACAAGTGGTGTGAAGACGAGCCGCCTCGCTTGGAACTCCTTGCACTGCATACATGCGGCAGCCTTGTGTAAAGCCAGTCTGCAACCCGATGCATCCCCAGGCGACTGGAGTGACCGGACAGACGTTTCTGGCGCCGAATGCCCCACCGGCAACTGGAAGCTCTCACCGCCACCGCCGCCTGGGCCGGCTCCACCATCGCCCAACGCGCCAACCATCAGCCTCAACAGTGAGGACAGCACCAAGTACGCTCCCACCTGCGCCGTCGGCGTGCGGGTCCTCACGCCCAAGACGCCGCGCGCCGCCTCGCTCGGCGGCGCGCGCTGGCGGGCGCGTGTGCACCGTGGCGACTACGACGTGCGCTGCGCGGCGATTGTGGACAAATCTGAGTGCTGCGCCACCATCGACAGCGCAGGCGACGTATGTGTACCTGCCGTAACCGCGTTCAGCGACGGCGCCGTGTGCGCGGGGTGGGAGGCAAGCCTGAAGATCTCCAAAGCTGACGCGACGCAGATCGCAGCGTGCCCACCGCAGCAGGACCGCGACGCAACGGCCGCCCGCCCACGCGTCAAGCTGCCTGCGCAAGTTGGCTGCGATTCCCTGACGGACCGAGTGGCATGCTGCTCTGCCACCGACGGAAGGACCATGGCCACGTACGCTGACTCGCCATGCATCCCCGCGACCTTGGCCTTCCAGAGCGGCGCAGTGTGCGAGGCTGTACCCAAAGTACTCGCCGTTGAGGTATCGTACTCGCGCGGTGCGCTCCACCCTCTCCACCACCTCACGCGGCTGCTGCAACATGCGGCTCCGGGCCGCGCCAGCCTCTATCTCACCTCCGCCGCCGGCACGCTCCCGCCGAGCGAGCTCGACTCGGACGGGAACGAGGTTGTTGCGCGCAAGGCGCTCGGCGCCAAGGCGCCCAGCCAGTTCCTACGGGCAACCGCGAGCGGTGATGCAGCCGGCGCGATGCCCGTGCGCTTTGAGGCAGTGGTGGGCACACCGCACACGTACCTGCTGCGCAACGTGCAGCCAGCCTATTGTCCCAGCGGAGTTTGCCCCGCGGCGTACGATGGCTACGTGTGCGGGGTACGCGGCGCAGCAGCAAAGTTACACTCACCGGCAAAGTTGGCCACCTAAGGCATAGGGCACTCCTGCTTGCGCCCGGTGGCCACGTGGGCTCTAGGGTAGAGCTACGGCTACCTAGGCCCAAATGCGCCACTAGAGTCTCTTCAAGGCACCGTCCAAAGCGCTTGTTTCCAATCAGGCGTGTTGCATGCTTCGTGCTCCGTGGCGGATGCAGTGCCGTTTGCGGTGTCGCTTCAGGCCGATGGCACCTCAGTGCTCTCGACCGACAGCGCGAACGAGCGACCAGCGTCATACGTCGCGCTCACTGGAAGCGTCGGGGACATCGGGGACGGCAGCAGCGGTAGCTGGGTCGGCCAGGTGGCTGGAACGCTCGACCCGACCGACGCACTGGCGCTCCACATGACCGCGCCAGGTGCCGGCTTCGCAAGCTCAGCGTGGCTCGACTGGGCCGTTGGCCAGGGGCAGAGCGCTGCGTCGTGCGCCGAGCTCGAGAGCGACGGCAGCCTCGAGCTGTCCTATGGCGAGGAGGTAAGTACAGAGGGTTGCAGCCACCTTGTGTACATACTTGTGGGTTGCCACCTCCGGTACTATTAACACATTGTCGCAGGCGAGCGTGGCGCACGACGTGCAGACCATCACGATGGCGCTGCAGCCAGCCGCCAGAAGGCTCACGCAGCGCATCACCTTCACCGCCATCGACTGCCCCACCGGCAACAACTGCATGGGCGATGCCTTATACGACTCGACGCCGCCCGCCACCATAGGCGCGCCTGGCGGCGCAATGTTGTGCAGAAGCTGGTGCGCTGGCTACTCGAAGCCGTGGGCTGAGAAGTGCGGCCGGCACGATGGTCTTTGCTCGGCTTGCAGTCAGTGCTTCGACAGCCAACCCTGCCTGAGCGAGTGCGACGGTCACGCCGGCTACTGCCCGGCAGCATGCTGAAAGTGTCTGTGCCCATAGCCACCAGAGGCCAACCTCCTTGCTCAGGGCTGTCCTCCTGGCCCCAAAAGAGAGCCCTTGTTGTTTGGATGCCAACAAGAGGCAGCAGCAGCATTCTGGTACCTGCCCGAGGTCGCCAACTTAACTGCCTCTGGCCATCCAGGCCCGGGTCACTGTGGCCGCTCGGCGCTGTGCTGCCGCGCGGATGTCGAGAGTGACCCAGCCGAGTGCCGAGGCCGCGGCTGCACCGGGTTTCATTGCTGTACCACCCTCACGGTGGCAGCGCGGCCCAACACCGTGCGGCTGAGGCATGCGGGCAAGACGTCGACGTTGCTGCACCTGGGCAGCACGACGGCAGCTGACTTGGAGGCGCTAACCCTAGCCCTAGCCCTAACCCCAACCCTAACCCCAACCCCAACCCCCCATTCTCAACGTAATCTGAACCAGGCGGCCTTCTCGACGCTGCGCGACGCAACCTACAGTGGAATAACGGTCACAGAGGCTGAGCAGGATGTTGAGAGGGCTGTTTTTGGTGGCGCCACAGCGCCTGGCGCCGGGCTGCTACACTCATTCCAAAAGGGCAGTAGCCCGCTCAGCCCCCACTGCCGGTATGTCCTTGAGCCCGAGCCAAGGTTACGCCTCCGGCCATCCAGGTTGAGGTCACCAACACGAGCGTCGCGTGGACGCTCGAGCTCCTTACACCATGGAGCGCATGCGGTACTGCGCAACCGCACCCGCTCCTCGACGCCGAGGTGATCGCCAAGGTGCGCGTACAGACAAGCGTGCTCGTGGGCGCTGCGTGCCTGTCTGGCGGAATCGACGTCTCCGTGGGGGGAGGGGCCGCCGCGTTCCTCCCGTGGGACGCTACTGCCGCCGCCGCCACGACCACGTTCAACACGCTGCTCGGCGTCAGCGCCAGTGAGGACGGTGTGCACGTCGAGAGGCGCGGTGACGGTCAGTCCTCTGCCGTCTTCGTGGTCCGTCACCTGCGCGGTGGCGCGCGGCCTGCCTTACTGGCAGTCGATGGAGCGCCGCTGCACAGGCGCAGCTACGCGGTCGACTGGGCAACGCACACGGACAACGCTGACAGCGCGGCCGCGAGCCTCGAGCACACGGCGCCAGGCGGGATTGAGTTGCTGCCGCTGCCGGGACGCTATTTGAGCGCACCGACCAACGAAAGCACTGTGCGTCTTAGCAGCACTAGCGTGCAACTGTACTGTACGTATCCGGGCACACGACTGCAACCCCATGTGCCCAGGTGCGCCTCCGCCTCGGCCACGAGACGACCGCGCGCTGCGCCGCGCCGGATTGGACAGCCCTTCACCTTGGCTGCTATGCCTCCAGCACGTTCGCCGACTCATACGCTGGCCAAGAGGGTGCCTCGCGCCGCTTCGACGCCGGGCTTTCGCTTGAGCGATGCGCGCTCCACTGCCAGACCAGCGCCGCGCTCGCCGCTGCCTTCGCCGCCGCTGGGGACGTATGCCTCTGCCTCTCGCCGGCGGGAACACCGTCACTCCTCGCCGCCCTCCCCAACTCAGCGTGCGATACCACTTGCTCTGCCGACAACAGCCAGCTCTGCGGCAGCCCTGCAATGCACCCTTCCAACCTCACGTCTCACGCAGACGCACCCTACATGGCGAGACAAGTTGTTGAGAGTGGCCTCTTGGTAGCGCCACAGCTCAGTAGGCCTCCGCTGAAGGAGCCAACACGCACGAGAGAGGAGCTGTAGCGCTGCCGCCAGCTCACGCTAGCGCACGAGTTTTCGCACCTTTCTACATGAAAGGCAAACGTCTATCGCCTTCCCGCGTCGCTCTCCACAACCGGCGCCGCGCTGCCGTGCAGCTTCGCCTTTGGCGCGGCCCAGACACCGACACTCACCGCCACGTCAAGCACGCAGCTTGTTGCCAACGCCACGCTCACGCTGACAGGCAGCGGGCTTGCTACTGGCACTGCCGCGCCCACCGTCGCCGTATGTGCCGGCCTGCCTTGCGCCGTCATGTCCTTTGACGACACGAGCATCTCGTGCACCATGCCTGAGTGCGCCTCGTCCTCGACGGAACCCATCATGGTCCACGTGCCGCCCTACGGCTACGCCTCACAGGATGGCTCCCTCTCCGTCCAGGGTGTCCTTAGCGTGACGGCGCTCAGCGGGCCCGTGGGTGCTGGCGTACCAGCAAAGGGCTCAGCCGCCGGAGGCGTGCGGCTCACCGTCTCGGGCAGCGGCTTTGAGCCCAACGCAACGCACATGAAGGTGACGCTGCGCCTCCTCACCAGACCCCGCACTACACCCTTTACTACACTCCTGATTCAAACTTGTCACGAAGGTGACCCTGCGTGCCACATCGAGCGCATCGACCGACCTCGCGGAGTGCACCGTGCTGAGCAGCGGGCAAGCCACACTCGTGTGTGTCACGCGTGCAACCGCTAGCCCGGAGGCCGACTCGGGCACGCTCACGACCCTGCGTGTGGCGGTGCTCGATGCGGCGGGCGGCGAGGTCTCTAGCGTAAGCCTCGCCGACAGCTACATGTTACGGCCCCTCTCCGAGCTACCGACGCTCACAGGTTAGCCCTATCCCTACCCCTACCCCTACCCTACCCCTACCCTACCCCTACCCTACCCCTACCCTACCCCTACCCGTACCCCTACAGGGCTTGATCGCACCCAGGGCTCAGCAGCGGGTGGGCTGCAAATCTGTCTTAGCGGCACTGGCCTCGAGCCGTCGGGTGAGGTGCCAACGGCCACAGTGGGTGACGCCACGTGCGCTCTCAACGCCTCGGCGAGCACCCTGACGCGCCTCTGTTGCATCACCTCACCCGCCGCTTCCGCCGCCTCTGTGGCCGTTGCCGTGCTTGTTCCCTCGCTCGGGTATGCAGTGAGCCGCAGCTCAATGCCCAGCTTTGCCTACCTCAACGCCCAGACGGTGCACCTGCTATTACCACCATCGAGCTACGCAGGTTCCACTGTCACGCTGATTACGGATCGGTTGGACTCTGCGCCGGAGGTCTGGCTTGGCAACGCCGCCTGCGGCTCGGTGCAGCTGGAAGACACAGCCAACGGCCGCTCAAATGTCTGCTGGTCAATCATAAAACCCTGACCGTACCCCTAAATCTGACCCTAGCCCTGACCTTAACCTTGATCCTAACCCAACCCTCGCTAGGTCACCTGCACCGCCGGCGTAGGGCCCCACGGCACCGTCGCTGTCGCCGTCCGCCTGCCTGAGCTCGGAGACGTCACAGTTGCCGCGGGCGTGGACTTTGAGTACGCTATCGCTATCACCGCTATCTCGCCCTCCAACGGCTCTGCGGGCGGCGGCTCACTGCTCACGTTGAGCGGCGCGGGATTTGAGCACCTCGGCGCCTCCAGCACGGTCACTGTTGGAGGTCAGCCGTGTTCAGTCACACTCACCACGTCAAGCACGCTCAGTTGCATCGTGCCCGCCATTCTGCTCGAGACGGCCGATGTCGGCGCGTGGGTCAACTCCTTCTACCCCGCTCCCCCCTCCGCGCCCTCTAACGGCGGCCGCCGGCTCTCCGCGACTATTGTGTGTGATGACTCGTGCCCTGAGATCAACTGGGTGCGGGACGGCACCTGTGACGACGGCGGTTCCGGATCAGAGTACGCAGTCTGCCCCACTGGCTCTGACTGCACCGACTGCGGAGATCGCGTCGCGCCGTCGCCACCACCGGGCGCCCCGCCCTCGGCCTCACCCTCACCCCCTCCTAACGCGCCGCCGCTGTTGCCGCCGCCACCGGACTCGCCACCGCTGCCACCGTGGGTGACAAGCGAAGTGGTGGTGCGCGAGGTCGTTGTCCAGGCCACATCTGGCGCGCTTGCCGTGTGTGCCCCCAGCGCCGACTGTACCTTTGGCTACGCGCTGTCGCTCACGCCTGTGCTCCTCTCGGCAACGGCCGGGAGTGGTGGCAATGAGGGCGACACGCTGTCTCTCACAGGTCACACGCTGTCTCTCACGCCGTCCGCCACCGCCGTCTATGTGGGTGGAGAGGCCTGCGCTGTGCTCTCTGCAGAGAAGGACACCTCCTTTACGCCTCCCGCATGCAGCAGCTCACGGGCGTGCACGCAGGAGATGCGCACTATTGTGGCGCTGACGTGCCGACTACCGCACCTGCAAGCGGGTAGACACAACATCACTCTCGCCACCATCAGCGGCGGCCACGCGCCGAGGCTGCCCAGCGCCGCCCTTACCACGTCACCACAGCTGCGCGGCTTCGAGCCTACATCAGGCTCTGTGGCTGGAGGCGCGCTGCTCACCCCCCCACTCCCGAATCACCCTCACGATCACGCCTCACCCTTTCACCTTTACCCCCAACGAGACACCTACCAATGCAGGCACGATGCTCACACTGCATGGTGATGGTTTTTCTGCGCATGGGGGCCATGTCGAGGTGCAACTAGGCGGCGGTCGCTGCCGGGTGGTCTCCACCAACGCGTCGCACGTCAGTTGCATCACGCCAAGGGCAGCCGACCTATCTGTCTCCTCGGTCGCGGCCGTGAGCCTCACAGTGCGCGGCGAAAGTGCGAGCTGCGCCGCGCCCTGCTCCTTTGGCTACGAGCTATCGCGCACGCCTGTAATCACGGCGGCGACGGTGACCTCTGCCCGCGTTGCCTCATCGGACTGGAACGTCGAACTTACCGGCGTCTTCGGCACTGGCGTCGACTTCCCCTCTGACGCGAGCGTCCTCGTCGGCATCACTCCGTGCAGCCGCGTGACCAAAGTGCCCTGGATCTCAGCTGCCTTCGCAGCCACCCACCGCTTCAGAGATCCCACCTACTTGCTCAGGGCTGCCCACTGGGCCTGAGAGGAGCGCCTCCACCAATGCAGTGGTGCTCTGGTGCCCGGCTGAATTGTCTGGTTCTCACTCTGCCTCTGGCTATGTAGGTGCGTTGTGATCGCTGTGACGGCCTTTTCGCTCTCGTGCGTCGTGCCACCGCCACTCTCGGGCGCCCAGATAGTCAGCATCACCTCGACATGGGGCACTGGGCTGGGGAATCCCGCCCTGCCCACTATCGAGGGACTCGCGCTCACGGCGAGCAGCTTCAGCCCCGGCGCGACGTCGCTTGCGGGTGGCGCGACGCTCACGATCGCTGGCGGCGGTTTCTCGGCCTTAGAAACCTCGGTGCTAGCCATCTGCAACCTTGTGTAGAGCCAGCCTGTCGCCCTTCACGCTCTTGTAGCCAGGCCACAAGCTGGACGGCTACAAGCTACCGCCCTATGTGCCCAGGCTGCAGCCCCGTGCATGCAGGTGCGCGTGTGCAACGAAACGTGTGCCGTCACGAGCGTTACAAGCACCGCTATCACGTGCGTGGCGCCGTCATTGCTGCTCCATGCAAGCGGCATGCACACGCTAGTCCTCACCAACGCAGCCCTCAAGGATGCGCCGCCATACGCGCCGCCGCTGCCGCTCACGCCGCCACCAGACTCACCGAGTCCACTCCCGCCGCCCGCCGCGCCGCCGCCGCCTGCGTCGCCGCCCAACGCCCTATCTATAGTGGGTGCAACGCTTCGAGAAGTGTGGCAAAACAACGGTGGCAACAACTGCATCGACGGGGACATGGACACCTTCTGCCACTCGGGGACATCGACCTCTCAGGGACATAGGACGAACCCGTGGCTCTCGCTCGAGCTGGCCGAGCCATCTTTAGTCGATTCTGTTGAGGTGTGGAACTGGCATCAAGCATCATATCGCCTGGGACACTACCAGATCTGGGTAGGCTCAGTCGCAGGCGAGTGGACGGCGCCCTCGGCGCTGTGCTTCGACGGCACCTATGGCTCGGGCTTGCACTACAAACACGCTTGTGGCGGGCTTTATGGTAGCCACGTGACCATTGTCCTGCCCGAGAGCAATCGCATCCTCAGCCTTGCAGAGGTGGGGGTCTTTGGGTCCGTCACTCAGGGATTGCCGCCTTTGTCGGCGCCGATACTGGCGGGGGATGCACCACCGCCGCCCGTGACGAACGTGGGTGTGCTCGAGCTCACTTCAGCCACGCCGGTGCAGCTCCTTTTCAGCGAGCTCACGTCGACCAACCTGCCGCGGGGCTCAGTGCTCGGCGCGGTGGCCCTGCACGTGACGCCGCGCTCAGGACGCGGCGGCGCGCTGGTGGCAGCGGTCAGAGCGGCGCTCGTGTGCAGCGCGCTCAACTTCACGTACGCGACGGCGGGGGGCGTTGATGCCGTTGAGTGGGACGTGCAGCCCTACGACCTCGGTTTCAGCTCCGACCAGTCGCCCAACCTCGCACCACTGCTGGCAGAGGCTAGCCTATAATGCACTGTGCATGTTAGATGCACGCACATGCCGCCGGGTACCCCGCCATGCATGGCGCAGCATGCCATGCTAACACATACAATCACAAGCTTACTGTGTGCGTGCAGGCGGTCGCGCAGCGTGGCGAGGCCAACCTGCCGAGCTGCGCAATCAGGGTAGAGCTTGAGGCCCAGGGTGGCGGCAGTAGCGCGCGCCGCTTCTATGGACCGAATGCAATTGACGCCGCGCACCGCCCCTGGCTTGAGCTCGTGTACGAGCCCCCGTCAACTGCCGCGCAGGCGCCGGCGCTCCTAGCGTGTTGCGTGCCTGAGCCACATGCACACGAACATGCACACATATGCAATGCACCCACGTGAGCACTCGTACATATATGATCAGCTCGCGTGGGCTTCCGAGCGTTCGTGTGACGTGACGGTCGCCGTGCCCACGCCGCTCGCGCCCGGCGCGGCCTGCGCGGTGCTCGACGCGGCGGCGCAGCGGCCGCTCGACGACCGCCCCGCTACGTGCCCCCACCTCCAGCTCGCTGCAACGGCTGCCACCACCTCTGAGAGCTGTGCTATGAGCGCCAATGGCGAATTGGCGCCCTTAAACCCCGCCTGGAGCCCTTACGTGCTACAGGATACAACCGTGTGCACACCCGTAATGGCAGGTGTCGACCTTTTTGCGGGCTGCGGCCTCGACCGGCTTGTGGTCGGTCGCGACGGCGTCTGCGTTGCGGCGCTCGACCCGCCCGCGGTGCCACGTGCCGCTTGCTTTGACACGAAGGTGGGCGTCGGCGCTGACGGCGCGGGGCAGCTCGCCGCATGGATCGACAGGCTGCCAATTGGCGCAACGGCTATGGTCGTCTCGTGCTCGCGCCTCGCGTGGGCGAACAACATCCCCGAGGTATGCACGTGATGCGCTTGCAAGTGTCAATGTTACTCACTTAAAGCCTGCATGCACCGGCCTCTGCCTCACCCCAGGTGGCGAGCGCACTGGCGCGCCTCGGTGCTGCGAATCCACCTTCGCGTGTCGACGACGCCTACGCCCTTGTTGGCACCAAGGGCGCGGCGGAGCCACTCGCCGAGGCTCGAACCGCGTGTTGCGACAACCCGCAGCCTGTGTGCGCAACCTGCGACGACACACAGGCCATCGCGACCATGTACGTGGCTTGTGGCGAGCGGGCGGTGCATGTGGCCTCGGCGCTTGGCGAGGTCCCGCGCCTTCAGCTGCAAGAACACGCGTACCAGGCTACAACCCCGTGTACCTGACTGCAACCCTGTGTACCCAGGCTGCAATCTAGCGTGGTAAAGGCTGCAAAGCTTTGCGCATGCGCGCCAGGTCTCGACCTTCGGCACGACCGACGTTTCATCTGAAGCCTACGCCTTCGCTGTGGGCGGTACCGACACCTCGCAGGCCTCCATGGTGCAGGCAACGGCGCCTGACGTGACAGGCGCCGCCGGGGCGCTGGCCGCGCTGCAGGGCTCAGACGTGGACGTGCTTGACGCAGCGTGCGACTCAGCGCTTTCCTCCACCTACGGCGACCGAATGGGCGCGCGCCTCACACCGGCAGCCCCAACAGCCATGTAGCTCCGTGCGTCAAAGGCTGCAACCCTGCGTGCGCAGGCAATCTCAGCCCCATACCAACCTCAGGCGCGCGCCTTGCGACTGACGGCGATCCCACCACGTACTGGATGTCGGTTGGTGCCCCCGACGCCATCCTCACTCTCGACCTGGGCACTGAGCGGTGCGTGACTAGCCCTACAGCCCTACAGCCCTACAGCCCTGCAGCCCCGTGTATCCTAGCCGTGACTGCATGTATCCGAGGCTGTGACCATATGCATCCAGGCGCGTGGCCAGCCTCACTTTCAACTGGATGGCACCGGCGCACACACTGCTCGTTCTATACTCCCTCAACCAAGCGAGGGGTGAGTGGAGCGTGGGCGGCGCGGTGCAGAGCGCGACAGTCGCGCCAACCAGCCTCAACCTCACCGATGGTGGGGCCAACGCAGCCACGGGGATACGCGCCCGCTTCCTGCGGCTGTACCTTGCTGACCCATCTGTTTATGTGGTCCCCTCTCCAAATGCTACGGAGGGGCCGTCACCCCCTCCCCCGCCTCCGACGCCCCTTGCGCCGCCATACCAGGGGTTCGTTACGACCTTCCCCCCACCGCCGCCCCCTGCCGCTCCGACGCCGGAGATGCCGCTGCCACCTGGCCTGCCCATGTTTGCGCTGCGCGAGCTCAGTGTAAACTCATGCGCGCTTTCCGAGGCCGCTGTGGCCCCAACATGTTGATAATGTTTCCTAGGAGCGCCACAGCTCGCCGCCGTGGCCTCCCAGGGCTGGCTCCTGCACTCTGGAGGAGCTGTGCTGCTAAGAGCGCAACGAAAAGGCGACGTATGAACACCTGCCTTGGCCAAAGCTGCCCATCTGACGCCGTTTCAACGCTCAGGTGACCATTCCCGTGACGCAGCTTCTGTACCAGGCCGCAATCACCCCAACGGTGACGAACATCTCGCCGCGGCGCGGCTCAACCGCGGGCGGCACCCTGATCACGCTCACGGTAGTGGGGTTGCCTTCAGGCATTGACGTTGACGGTGCCGCCGTGAGGATCGCAGGGCTGCCGTGCAAAGTGCAGAGCGTCACTGTGTCCGAGGTTACCTGCCTCACCGCCTCCTATGGCGTCACTTCCGTCGCCAAACCAGGGTCTGGCCCCGTGCGCCTGACGCTGCTTGCCACCGGCACCGCCGCTGCGACCTCCAACGCCACGTACGAGTACATCGACCTGTGGTCGCGCTACACCACATGGGGTGGCAACTACATCGACGGCGTGCGCAACACAATCCCCGGCCTCGAGACGACAGGAGACTCTATTTGGATCCAGACAGGTCAGCGGATTCTGCTCGATTGCGACATCAAGGTGTACATGCTCATCGTGCAGGGCAGCCTTGAGTTTGACCGCAAGGACATCACGTTGGACGCCAACTACATCTTCATCATGGGTGGCTCCTTCGTCGTCGGCACCGAGGCCGAGCCTTTTCTGCACCAAGCCGTTATCACTCTGCACGGCTCGCCCGTGTCGCAGGAGATCCCCGTCTACGGCGCCAAGTCGCTCTCGTGCCGCTTCTGCACGCTCGACCTGCACGGCCGACCGCTGCTTCACGGGCGCACGCACACCAAGCTCAATCAAACCGCGCCCAAGGGAGCCACCGAGCTCTGGCTGACCGAGCCTGTGGACTGGGCGATGGACTCGCATGTGCTGCTCACGAGCACAGCGGCCAACGGCGCGCTGCCTGCACATCCAGTCGTCTAGTAGTCTAGTACCGTGTGCCTAGGCTGCAGCCCTTTGTGTTCAGACTGCAATATTGCATCATAGGTTCCATGGAGGAGGTCGACACGGTTGCGGTCAAGGCCGTGACCAACGGCGGCTTGCGCCTCGAGCTGCGCTGGGCGACTGTACACGAGCACCTGGGTGAGATACTGCGTGTCGGCGGGGGCGCGTACGCGAGCGAGCATACAGTGGCTTTCCGCGCCGATGTTGGACTGCTCACGCATAATGTTGTCATCCAGGGGGACAGCATGTCGCAGCTCGACCGGCACGGCGTGCATATTATGCTGCACTCACGCGCACACGCGTCAATCGTTGACCGCTCGCAGGGAGAGTCGCTCACTGCGCGCATCGAAAATGTTGAGGTGCGTTACGCAGGGCAGATGGGCCGGCTGGGCCGCTACCCCGTTCACTTTCACATGATCGGCGCCGTGCGCGGCTCGTACGTGCGAGGCTGCGCGATCCACCATACGTACAACCGCGCCATTGCCATCCACGGCGTGCACTACCTGCGCGTACAGAACAATGGTGTGCTTGACCCCAATGCCTTAAGTCCCACGCCTCACTCCCCACCGCTCATCCGCCACCTCCACCCTCCGGACGCGTTCTGCCAGTTGCCTTTGAGACGCGCGGCCACACTTACTTCGTCGAGGACGGGCTGGAGACGCAGAACGTCATATCGGGCAACCTCGGCGCCAACACACGCCCCCTCTTCAATGGCCTGTCCACTGATACGACCCCGGCCACCTTCTGGTACGTCAACGGCGACAATTACGTTGAGGGCAACATCGCTGCCGGCTCATCACACTATGGCCACTGGTTCTTTCCCGAGCCCAAGGTGCGTAGCACCTCCCTTTACATCGCTTACGCTCACGCCCCCTGTTACATGCTGTATAACATTCCGTCGCCACCCTAACATCGCCTGACACCTCCCACTCCCCCTACTGCCCCTTACCAAGGTGCGCGGTGCCTCTGAGTTCGAGCCGGGCGCGGAGCGGATCTGTCCGCAGGGCACCCCCATCCTGCGCTTCGCTAACAACGAGGCCCACAATAACGGTCGCTACGGCCTGCGCATCTTCACGGGACGAGCCGGCGACGGCTCGGGCCTGCCCGGCTTCTACCCACGGGCGGTTGACCCATGCAGCCCAGTGTCGGCGGACAACCCTTTCGCCGAGCGGGGCGCCGCGTTCCTCGGTCAGTTCTCGTGGCGCAATGGGCACAACGGCGTGGCCTTCGGCTCGGTGGCGGCGCTACACCTGGCTGACGCAGTGCTCGCCGACAACAACATGCGCGGCATCGAGGGCGTCGGCGGCGACGGTGAGGCAGTCGGCTTGTCGTCAATGACCAAACTGCGCGGCCCGTGGGGCGCCAACAAGATCGTCAACGCACTCATCATCGGCCACGTGCTGCAGCACTGCCCTGACTGCGACCACGCGTGGCGGCCGCACTTTCCGACCGAGGGGCCTGCAGGGTTCACGGACAACGGCGGCCAGCCGATGCAGGTGCGGCTGGGTATCGAGCTGGCAGCGTGGAATGGGCTCGAGGTTGAGAACACAACCTTTGTCAACTTCGACCGCGACGGCATGTTCGCCGTCGGTGGCATGTCCAAGGCGGTGCCGCCCGAGAATGCCGGCTACACGCTTGTCGGTAATGGCGGCTTTGAGACGCACTTCAAGAGCACCTCGTGGGTGCAGTCGGACCGCAGGCTGACCTGGCGGTGGGATAATGAGGCGGTCGTTGTCGACCTTGACGGCAGTTTTGCCGACCAGCCCTTCTGCACGGGCTGCTCACTGCTGCGAAACAACTTCGTGATGAACCAGCACGCCTTCCCGGACTGCTACGCGGACGTGCGCTATGGCGGCGCCGTGTGCAAGCCCAGCTACCGCATTGTCCACGTAGCCTTCGAGCCCAAAGACCCGATGATGCTCTTCCCAAGCGTGCAGGTCTCGTTCCGTGACCAGGACGGGCTGTGGGTGCGGGCTTCCGACCACACCTACCTGCGTGACAAGTGGCGGCCCGAAGGTGGCTTCAATCTGGTCGCGATGGACGTGAGCACAGACACGCTGCACCCAATGGTAGTTGGGCACTACGACAGCGCCTGGCAGGCGGGTTGGCTCAGTAGTACCGGGGCGTGGGTGGCCCTACGCTCTCGTACGATGCAGGTCAGCTTCACGTACGTCGACTACCTGAGTGGTGTGAAGCAAATCAAGACGATGGTGGGCGAGATCTCGGATGACGAGACCACGCTGACGTGGCTCAACGGCACCTCGCGCCAGCACGGGTCACACCAGCTGTACACTCACCTGCCGTGGTACCGGTGCGCACGAGTACCTCATAAGTGCGTTGGAGAGACAGTGCGCTACGAGTCGACTGTG
>MDSY01046280.1_pt1 | contig 14393 bp, 17 predicted proteins | sample 811131 | NCBI WGS metagenome assembly MDSY01 (sample SAMN05326643, study PRJNA326480) | marine metagenome | isolation source: seawater | place: Atlantic Ocean: South West | collected 2010 | reverse complement strand
TAGTTCCAAGCTGCGCTGACGTCCGAATATTACCCGGGTAGAAATAATTTGTCCTGAAATAAGCGCCTCATCACCCGCGTTTAGGCTGGCAATGGGGCGTACTTGAGATCGATCCTGATAACGAAACGGCAGATGCAGTAACAGATCGATGGGCCTGTGCAGTCCAAGTTTGGCAAGGGTTTGCGCCAGTTGCGGCCCCACGCCATGCAGTTGGGTTATTGGGCCTTTAGGGTCCAGGGCCATGGTAAGGATGCCTGGCCAGTTCAGCTGCCCGGGTTTTGTACCATAATTGCGTCAATCTCGATTTGCGCTTGTTTGGGTAGGGCGCTGACCTCTATTGCCGCCCTTGCTGGATACGGTTCGGCGAAATAAGTCGCCATAATCTCATTAACCTTGCCGAATTGGCTCAAATCGGTGAGGTAAATTGTCAATTTTACGCAGTCTGATAAGCGGCCGCCCGCTGCTTCGGCGATCGCCCGGAGGTTAATAAACACTCTATGAGCTTGCTCCTCGAAGGCGTCGCTAACTAGAGTCATGGAGTCTGGGTCGAGGGGTATTTGTCCGGAAATAAAGGTCATCGTCGTTGCAGGGGTTTGCACGGCTTGGGAATAGGTGCCAATAGCCGCTGGTGCCTCTGGGGTCTGGATGATGGTCTTAGTCAAAGTGCTTTCTCCTCAGTGGCCGCTGCGCGCCAAATTAATCACTACCGCAACATTGCGTAATCGGCGCATAAGCCGCGCCAGGTGCGATCGGCTCCTTACGGTCACGCCAATAACCAATGTGCTGGCCTCGGCATTGCGTTCATCGACGGTAATTGCGTCCACACCTGCATCAGCGGCGGTCACTTCTGCGGCTATCTCGGCCACGACTCCGTTACGGCGCAGCACATTAATGCGCAGTGTGGTCAAAAATTCTCCAGACGTGGTGCTGGTCCAGCGCGCTGGGATGATTTCATGGGGGGTGCGTCGGCGAATTTCCGCCATGTTGTTGCACGCTTCTATGTGTACAACGAATCCTCTGCCAGGGGTCATATGGCCAACGATATGGTCGCCGGGTACGGGTCCGCAACAGCGTCCGTACTGCATCACCAAGCCTTCGCCACCGCGAATGGCTATGGGACCGCCGCCCTCAACCTCCACCGCAGCGTATTCCGGATCGTCAGCTGCCAGTAGTTTTTGTGCAACCACATACGCCAGTAGGTCACCATTACCGATCGCCGCCAGTAACTCGTTCAATCGCCTTACGCCCAGCTCTTTGAACACCCGGCGCAGACGCCGAAAGTCCAGAGTGTTAATGCTGGTATTGGCGTTTGCCAATGCGCGATTCAACAGTTTTCGACCCAGCCGAATCGATTCATCCTGTTTCTGATGTTTGAGTTCGTGACGAATAGCCGATCGCGCGCGTGACGTCACAACAAAGGTTAACCAATCGGGATTAGGCCGCGATTCCTTAGCGGTAATAATTTCCACCCGTTGGCCGCTTTCTAGTTGTTGCGACAGCGGCGCTAGTCGGCCGTCAACTCGGCATGCTACACACTGGTTACCAATATCTGTATGCACGCTATAAGCAAAATCAACGGCACTGGCACCTGTGGGCAACTCCATAATCTCGCCCCGTGGGGTAAAGATATAAACTTCGTCGGGGAACAGGTCGATCTTCAGGCTCTCAATAAACTCCAGCGGGTCGCCAGCGCGTTTCTGCAGTTCCAACAGGTCCTTAGTCCACTGTCGTGCCCTTTGTTGGTTGCTGTCGAAATCGCCGTCACTCTTATATAGCCAGTGCCCGGCGATGCCGTTATCCGCAACGGCATCCATTTGCTTGGTGCGAATCTGCACCTCGATCGGTACGCCGTGCATGCCGAATAGGCTGGTATGCAACGATTGATAACCGTTTATTTTCGGAATCGCTATATAATCTTTGAATCTGCTGGTGACGGGCTTGTATAGATTATGCACTACGCCTAGCGCGCGATAGCAGGCATCTGGCTGATCAACCACGATGCGGAAGCCGAAGACGTCCATAATGTCTGCAAAAGATTTATGTTTGGACTTCATCTTGCGGTATATCGAATAGCTGTTCTTTTCCCGCGCTATTACGTCAGCCGCAATGCCTTCGCGATTCATCGCTGCGGTAATGGTGTCGCGAATTTCCTCCATGAGCTCTTTGCGGTTGCCGCGAGCAGCAACAACGGATTGGTGAATCAAGTCGGCGCGTAGCGGGTAAAGCGCCTTGAAGCCCAAGTCCTCCAGCTCTGTTTTCAGCGTATGAATGCCCAATCTATTCGCGATAGGGGCATAAAAATCTAGGGTTTCTTTAGCAATCCGTCGTCGCTGTGCAGATGACATAACGCCAATAGTGCGCATGTTGTGCAGGCGGTCGGCAAGTTTAACCAGAATCACCCGAATGTCCTTGGCCATGGCCATGGCCATCTTCTGAAAGTTTTCTGCCTGGGCCTCGTCACGGCTGGAAAAAATTTTGCTCAGCTTGGAGACGCCATCAACAATTTCTGCCACGGAGTCACCAAACTTCTCGCCTAAAGTTTGCTTGTTAGCCGCTGAGTCTTCGATAACGTCGTGCAGCAGTGCAGCCATAATTGTCTGCGGATCCATGCGCATATCGGAAAGGATGTGGGCAACCGCCGTGGGATGGGTGATGTAGGCATGCCCGGTTCGACGAGACTGACCCTCATGGGCGTGGGTCGCATAGGCATGAGCCTGCTTGACTAAACTAAGCTCGTCGTGACTAAGGTAACTGAGGTTGTCTACTAACGAGGCCAGTGTCGCTGGCGCAGCGACACTGGCCTGTTTTGCGTGCTCAGCAAGCTGAGCAACGAAAAAGGATTCAGGGGCATGCTCAGCCGGCTGCTGGCTCATTCGCTCCTGGCTCGCCGCTGTTGATCGCTGCGATGTTAAAGCTCATCTCGATCTCTTCGTCTTCTTCTTCAAGAGAGACTTCTTGGCTGTCGAGAATTTCATGACTGATTAAACCTTCAGCAATTTCGCGCAGCGCGATTACGGTGGGTTTGTCATTCTCTTCGGCAACCAAAGCTTCGGTGCTGTAACGGCGTAATCCGCGCGCTCGACGGCTTGCGAGCATAACCAGCTCAAAGCGGTTATCGACGTGTTCTAGGCAGTCCTCAACGGTGACTCTTGCCATGGCTATTAATCCTTTTGAAAAAGTCTTTAAAAAATAGCGAGATCGGAGCTATTTATGAGCCCGTATGTTACCGCTCGATGCCCGCATGAACAAGGTTGTGTGGCGTTCTATTGCAGCAGTTTTGTTACCTCGGCGCGCTGCAGTTGGCGCTCGCGGCGCAGCCGCGTGCTTTGAATAATGGACAGCAGTTCGCTCTGGGCGCGATCAAAGTCGTCGTTGACCACTAAATAGTCATATCGCGCTGCCTGGGTCATATCCGTTTTCGCCTCGGCGAGGCGCCTTTGGATAGCATCTGCAGAGTCTTGGCCGCGCCCGCGCAGGCGCTTTTCTAGCTCTGCTATGGAAGGCGGTAGAATAAAGATACTCACAGCATCAGCCGACATGCCGCGCACTTGGTCTGCACCCTGCCAATCGATTTCCAAGATTACGTCTTTGCCATCGGCCCGACAGCGGTCTACCTCGTGGCGTGAGCTGCCGTAGCGTTTTCCGAAAACGTCGGCATGTTCTAAAAAGGCGCCTGCAGCGATCATCCGGTCGAACTCGGCGTCTTCGACAAAGTAATAGTTTTCGCCATTGCGCTCGCCGTTGCGCATAGCGCGAGTGGTGTGGCTGACGCAGACAACAATTTCGGTGTCGGCATCGAGTACCGACTTAACCAAGCTGGTTTTGCCTGCTCCGGATGGTGCTGAGATAAGAATTAAACTGCCGGTATTCATTCTATGTTTTGCACCTGTTCGCGAATCTGTTCGATGACAACTTTCAGGTCGATGGCCTTCTGCGAAACCTCGGTTTGCGACGCTTTGGCGCCAAGCGTATTCGCTTCGCGGTTTAATTCTTGGGATAAAAAGTCTAAGCGGCGCCCGTGGGGTCCCTTAGCGCTGAGCAGTTGGCGCGCCTCTGCGACATGAATGCCAAGTCGATCCAGTTCCTCTCGAATGTCCGCGCGCTGCGCCAGGAGTGCGATTTCTTGCTCCAAGCGTGCTGGTTCTGCCTGCGTCTGTAGCTCTTCCAGCCGACGCTGCAGACGCTGCTGTTGCAGCTGCATGATGTTATCGCCCAGTGGTCGGACGAAGTTGACGATTTCCTCGATGCCGGTGAGTTGATGTTCGAGCAGACTAGCCAAGCGTTTGCCCTCGGAATTACGCGCTTGTACTAGCTGTTCCAAGGTGCTCTTGAAAAGGTCAGCCGCGGTGCTCATCAACTGGGCCTGATCAGCTTTGGCGTTCGTAAGCACACCTGGCCACTTCAAGAGATCAAGTGTGTTTGGTGGGGTGGCGCTTGGGACTGTACGACTAATTTCCTCGGTCGCAGCGACGACTTGGCTAAGCAGGCCATTATTCAGCGCCAGAGTTGGCTCTGTCATGTCGAGTTCAATCTTTAATGTTGCATCAATCTTGCCGCGTTTTATGTGCTGGCGGATTAGCTCCCGCGCGGTAGGTTCTATGGCCCTAAGGGTTTCTGGCAGGCGAAACTGATTTTCTAGGTATCGGTGATTGACGCTGCGTAGCTCCCAACTTATCTGGCAACCGTTGCTGACCGCGGTTGCTTGGGCAAAAGCTGTCATGCTCGAAAGGTGGCTCATAGAATCTTGCCAAGGCGCAAATATAAAGAAGGGATTATCCAATCATTGGTCTGCACTGTACATGGCTTACTGCAGCCGTTGGTGTAATTAGTGCCGAATTTTCTGACGAGTCAACGAACATCAAACTATAATGTGGTTTTCACAATAAGGATTGCTCATGCGCCCGAGCGGACGAATCGCCAGCGAACTGCGGCAGGTCAAATTTACCCGTAATTTCACAATGCATGCGGCCGGCTCGGTTCTAGTGGAGTTTGGTAATACCAAGGTTATCTGTACGGCTTCAGTAGAAAACTCTGTACCTGGATTTATGCGTGGCCGGGGCGAGGGCTGGATCACTGCAGAGTACGGTATGTTGCCGGGCGCTACCAATACGCGGAACGACCGTGAGGCGGCGCGAGGTAAGCAAAACGGTAGGACGGTAGAAATCCAGCGCCTTATCGGCCGCTCGTTGCGTGCGATGGTAGACATGACCAAACTTGGAGAGCGCACTATCAGGTTGGACTGCGATGTTATTCAGGCCGACGGTGGTACTCGCACAGCATCAATAACTGGAGCAGCGGTGGCCTTGGTGGATGCGCTGAAAAAAATCGACGCCGAGTCGGCTTTAGTGGCTTTAGTCGCGTCTGTTAGCGTAGGTATTTACAACAATACGCCGGTATTGGATTTGGATTATGCAGAGGATTCGAAAGCGCAAACAGATATGAATGTGGTCTGTCTCGGTAGCGGCGGCTTTATCGAATTGCAGGGTACTGGCGAGGGCGCGCCTTTCAGTGGTGACGAATTGCAACAGCTGATCGCGTTGGCGGAAAAAGGCACGAGCGAACTGTTGGCATTGCAGCAAGCAGCTCTGGCCTAGGGGGATCTATGCAACGACAAACCTTCATCGACTTCCTGGTTGCGCAAGGGGTCTTAAAGTTCGGTGAATTCACCTTAAATTCGGGGCGCGTCAGCCCCTACTTTTTTAACCTTGGGGCGGTAAGTGATGGAGCGGGCTTTGCTCAGCTGGGTCGCGCATATGCCGATGCAATATTGGCCGCCGAGATCGAATTCGATGTGTTGTTCGGCCCTGCATATAAAGGCATACCCATTGCAGTAGCGACTGCCACGGCCCTTGCAGAGCGTGGTATGCATGTGGGCGTTGCTTATAACCGTAAAGAAGCTAAGGATCATGGCGAGGGCGGTATGCTGGTAGGTGCCGAAGTCGCGGGTCGGGTTCTGTTGGTCGACGATGTGCTGACGTCTGGTAAAGCCATTCGGCAGAGTGTTGATCTGATCGCGCAAACTGATGCAAGTATTGTTGGCACCGTGATCGCTCTGGATCGGGCTGAGTTATTCGATGGTGGTGTCACCGCTGTGGAGGCATTAGCCAGCGACCTGGATGTGCCGATCGTGAGTATCGCATCGGTAGCAGACATCATTGAGCAAGTAGATGACTCGTCCTTGCGACAGCGCATGCTTGACTATCAGCAACAGTATTGTCGGGTAAGCTAGATAATTGTCTGGGTCGTGCAAATAACGGCCTAGATCAAAAATCTAATTCACGGGCTCGGTAAAGACGCTTTGTTCGATCAAGGCCCACTGTTCTGGCCAGCCGTTGGTAGGCAACTGACGAAAATTTGAGCGCACGAATTGTTGGATACGACCTTCTGCCAGTGCCAGCATGAGGTTAGCGGTAGGATTCACCTGGTAGTCTGGCAGCGCGGCTTGCTGGGCGCGATGCTCCCTGAGAATTTGGCGCAACTGCGTCTCGATGCGATCCAGCAATTGACACACGCGATTGCGTAAACGCTCGGTTTCGCCTTGCAGAGCGTCGCCGGCGAATAACCGTGCAAAGCCCGGATTGCGTTCAACGAAAGTGAGCAACAGCAGCACGATGTGGTGGCAACGCGGCTCGGCCCTGTCCTGTTCCTGCATAATTTGGCCGATGCGATCAAAGAGGGTTTGCTCGGCGTATTCAATAAGCCCGTCGAGCATTTTCGCCTTACTGGGGAAATGGCGATATAGGGCGGCTTCAGATACCCCTACTTGTTGAGCCAGTGCCGCCGTTGTAATCCGCCCCCCCGGATGCGCCTGCAACATGCCGGCGAGTTCGCGAAGAATCTCTTGGCGTCGGTTAGATTTAGCCATCAGCGAGTATTTGTGTGCCGACTCCGCTGTCGGTAAAAATTTCCAACAGCAGTGCGTGGGGCACCCGGCCATCTATGATCTGCACACTGCTTACACCGCTCGACACGGCACTGAGTGCGCAGTCGACCTTTGGCAACATGCCCTCGTTAATGATGCCGTTGCTGATCAATGATTCCACATCGGTCTTGGATAGGCCGGACAGAGTTTTTTGCTCAGCATCCAGAATACCCGGAGTATTGGTAAGTAAAACGAGTTTAGAGGCCGACATAGCCTCTGCGACCTTGCCCGCTACAATATCGGCATTGATATTGTAAGACTCGCCATCTTCGCCAACGCCGATGGGCGCAATGATTGGAATGAATTGCGACTCGGTCAACGTTTCAAGAACATCGACGTTGACCTCGGTAATTTCCCCTACTTGTCCTATATCGACGGATTCTTCTGTGTCCTCATCGACAGTTTGGGCTGACAGCTTACGTGCTTTGAGTAAGCCGCCGTCCTTGCCGGTAATACCAACTGCGCGGCCGCCATGAGTATTAATCAGCGATACGATTTCTTTATTCACTAGCCCGCCAAGGACCATCTGCACCACATCCATAGTGTCGGCATCGGTAATGCGCATACCACTTACAAACTTGGATTCAATGCCGAGCTTATTCAGTAAATCGCCAATCTGCGGGCCGCCGCCGTGGACGATAATGGGGTTTATGCCGACCAGTTTCATTAGCACGACGTCGCGCGCGAAGTTGTTTTTTAGCTGCTCATCGATCATGGCATTGCCACCGTATTTAATAACAACGGTGTGGCCATGAAACTTCTGAATATAGGGTAAGGCCTCGGTTAGAACCTGGGCCGTCGTAGCACTGGTGTCGGTGTTCATAATGGCATGTTCATCGAAAGCTTAGCGTATTGTCTACCGCGCTCAATTGCGCCTGAAATTCATCTTGCACGCGCTCTAGCGCCTCTGCACTGTCGGCCTCAAATCGTAAAGACAGTACCGGGCTGGTATTCGAGGGTCGAATTAAGCCCCAGCGGTCGTCAAAGTCGACACGAATACCATCGATCGCAGTTAGCCGTCCGTCACTGAATCCGTTGTTTGCAACTAACGCATCCATGACTTCAAATTTTCTGGTTTCAGTGGTGTGAATCTTGATCTCAGGCGTGCTGAAGGTCATCGGGTATTGGGCGAACAGTGCATCGGCGTCGAGCTCGGTTTGGCTGAGTAACTCCAGCAGCCTAGCTGCTGTGTATAGGGCATCGTCAAAACCGTACCAGCGCTCGCCAAAGCAGATATGCCCGCTGAATTCTCCCGCCAGGGCGGCCTTGGTCTGTTTGATTTTGGCCTTGATATGCGAGTGACCGGTTTTCCACATAATGGCCTCACCGCCTGCCTTGCTGATAATGCGTTCGAGGTGCTTACTGCATTTCACATCGAAAATTACCGGCGTGCCTGGGTTACGACTAATAATGTCTTGGGCAAATAACATCATCATTTTGTCTGGCCAGACAATTTCACCCGTAGGCGTTATAACGCCAAGTCGATCGCCGTCGCCATCAAATGCCAACCCAATATCGGCTTGCTGGCTTTTCACCGCGGCGATTAGATCCTGCAGATTTTCCGGTTCAGCGGGGTCTGGGTGGTGATTTGGGAAATTGCCGTCGATTTCGCAAAACAGCGGAATGACCTCGCAGCCCATGGCTTGAATGAGTTTTGGCGCAAGTTCTCCCGCCACGCCGTTACCGCAGTCGACGGCCACCTTTAAAGGTCGCGATAATGTCGTCGTTGCCAGGGCAGCATCCATGTACTGAGCGGATAAATCCGTTTCTGTAAGCGTACCCCTGGCGGTGCTTAGGTCGTTTTTTTGCAGTCGTTGGTAGAGCTGTTGAATCAACTCTTCGGCCAGCGTTACCCCACCAATCATCATTTTCAGGCCGTTGTACTCGGGCGGATTGTGGCTGCCGGTAATCATGATGCCGGTGTCGGTCTCAAGCGCGTGAGTTGCAAAGTAAAGAACCGGGGTGGGTACTTGCCCCACTAGGGTGACGTGCATGCCGCCATCAACCAAACCCTGGCTCAGAGCTTGTTCAATTCCCGGGCTTGATAAGCGCCCGTCGCGGCCGATGGCCGCTTGGTGCTGGGATTGACTGATGGCTTGCGCTGCAAATGCTCTGCCGATCCAATAACAAACCTGTTCGGTGAGGTTGGTGCTGGTAATGCCTCGAATGTCGTAGGCGCGAAAAATGCCTGGGTCCAGTTCCAGAGTATCCAAAGGCATAGGGGTGAAACCATTGTTTTGCATGGTTGAAAAGTCAGTTCCTTTGAGTGGTTTTTCGGATCGCGAGCTCATTGCCTAGTGTCTTAGCAATTTGCTGCAATAGTTGTGTAGCCATCTGTTTCTTGCTTTGGCGCTCGAAGAACACCTCCTCGCTGTCGCAAATAAACGTGGCAGCATTGTTTGGGCTGTTAAAGCCAATGCTAGCATCGGATACGTCATTGACGACGATGGCGTGCAGCCCTTTGCGCTGCCGTTTTTCTCTGGCGTAATTTAAAGTGTCCTGAGTTTCTGCGGCAAATCCCACAACCACGACCTCATGTGCGCTGCTTACCACACTGGCGATAATGTCTGGGTTTTCGACTAAACGCAGATCCAGATGCGGATCATCTGACGGCGTTTTTTTGATTTTTTGCTCCGCCGCCTGAGCAACCCGATAATCTGCCACGGCAGCGACGCCAATAAACAGATCAATACCGTGCAACTGTTCATGCACGGCGTTATGCATGTCGACAGCGCTTACTACATCATGCCGTGTGATCGATTTACTGCAGTTGGGCACTCCCGGTCCCGCGACTAGGGTTACGTTGGCACCAGCGGCGGCCGCTACCTCAGCCAAGCTCAAGCCCTGTACGCCAGAGCTGTGATTGGAAATAAACCGAACTGGATCAATGGCCTCGCGAGTGGGGCCAGCCGTGATCATCACGTTCAACTGCTCTATTACCGCCGCCGCGTCTGGCGCTAAAACGGGCTGGTCAAGGGCGCTGATGAGATCGTCCGGATCGGGCAGGCGGCCGGGCCCATATTCGCCGCAGGCTTGTTCGCCATGGTCAGGATCGATCACGCGATAGCCGAATTCTTGCAAAGTGCGCAGATTTTGCTGAGTTGCCGGGTGCAGGTACATGCCCTGGTTCATGGCAGGGGCAACCACCACTTGGGCATCGGTGGCTAGACACAGGGTGGTCAGTAAGTCATAAGCCTGGCCGTGGGCCAAGGCAGCCACGCAATTAGCGGTGGCTGGCGCAATCAGGATTTGATCTGCCCATCGGGCGAGCTCGATGTGTCCCATTGATGCTTCGGCAGTGGGATCCCACAGATCATCGCGCACCGGGTGGCCAGACACTGCCTGCAGTGCGGTTGGGGTCACAAATTTATGGGCATTGGCCGACATAACCACATTTATTTCTGCGCCCTCGGCACGCAGTGCGCGTACAAGCGCTGGCGCCTTATACGCAGCGACACCGGCAGTAATTCCCAGCAGGATGTTTTGGCCCTCTAACCGGCTCATAGAACACCTTTTCGCAATTTGAGTATTAATGAATACATCAGCCAATAACGATGATGCATCGATCGTAGGGCGCGAGCTTAACGGTGAATGCGTCGACAGGGAACCGCAATCCCCCCCAATCTGAATCAATTGCAAACTGGCAGCTGCAGGAACAGCCCCGTCATAGGCTCTTACACGAAGGGACTGAAGCGTTGGCCAACGCGGAATTGCTGGCGCTTCGTCTTGGTTCTGGTGTTGCCGGTGAAGATGCTGTCGCAATGGCGAGAAGGTTATTGAAACAGTTTGGCGGCATCGGCGCTCTACTTTCTGCGCCAATGCCTGAGCTGTTGCAATGTCATGGGGTGGGTTCGGCGAAGGCGTCGGTGATTAAAGCAATTCAGGAATTGAGCCTGCGTGATGTTGAACACGAGTTAGCCCACGCCGATCAGTTTGCTGATTCAGCGTCAGTGTCGCGATTCCTGCGCCGGCGTATGGGTCATGAGCCGCGCGAGACGTTTGCTTGTTTGTTTCTTAACGCGCGTAATCAGCTTATCTCCTTTGAGGTGCTGTTTCGCGGCTCTGTGGACCGCGCCCATGTGCATGCGCGAGAAGTATTGCGGAGGGGCATTGAAGTCAATGCTGTCGCTGTAGTGTTGGCCCATAATCACCCCTCGGGTTCACCGGAACCCAGTCAGGCGGACATCCAGCTGACTAGGCGCTTAGCTGAACTTTTGCAGCAGGTAGATATTCGCGTCTTGGATCATATTGTGGTTGCCGCTGGTGCGTGCGTTTCCTTTGCCCAGAGAGGCTTGTTGTAGCAGCGCCGGTTGCTGTTAAACGGCGCCTCTGGTATAAACGCGCCTCAAATTTTTGGGGTACGACCATGTCTCAGGTATGTCAGGTCACAGGCAAGCGGCCGATGACAGGCAACAACGTTAGCCACGCGCAAAACAAGACTAAGCGAAGGTTTCTGCCAAACCTGCATTATCATCGCTTTTGGGTGGAATCAGAGAAGCGTTATGTGAAGTTAAGAGTGTCCTCTAACGGCATGCGCATTATTGACAAAAAGGGCATAGACGAAGTGCTCAAAGACATGCGCGCGGCTGGGCAAAAAGTTTAGCCCGGCCCAATTCACTTAACATTCGACGACACGGAAGACAGCACCATGCGCGATAAAATTAAACTGGTATCAAGTGCGGGCACCGGCCACTACTACACTACCGACAAGAATAAGAAAAATACCCCTGACAAGATGGAGATCAAAAAATACGATCCCGTCGTACGCAAGCATGTCATCTACAAGGAAGGCAAAATTAAGTAAGGCGTATGCCTGAACTCCCCGAGGTTGAAACAACCAAGCGGGGCATAGAGCCTTTTCTTGTTGGCGAAACCATTACTGGGGTAGTGGTTCGTAACAAAAACCTGCGCTGGCCTGCGCAGGTTCCGCGCAGTCTAGTTGGGCAGCAGATTTCCCATGTTGGTCGTCGCGCTAAGTATCTTCTCATCACCACGCCATTGGGCACTCTGATCGTGCATTTAGGGATGTCGGGTAGTCTGCGCTTGGTGGACGCCAACGCTGCGGTAAAAACCCACGACCACATTGATCTGCAGCTCGGCTCTGGCCAGTGTCTTCGCTATAACGACCCGCGGCGCTTCGGCAGCTTTCACTTTCATAAGTCTGATCCAGCCGAGCACTGGTTGCTGACCGATCTAGGACCTGAGCCATTGGGTAATGACTTTTCAGGGGAACACCTATTTCAACAGGCTCGGCGACGCCGTATTGCGGTAAAAAATCACATCATGGATAGCAAGGTTGTGGTCGGTGTTGGCAATATTTACGCAGCTGAGGCGCTGTTTGGTGCTGGAATTCGGCCCACGGTCCAAGCCTGCCGTGTGACGCGGATAGGTTATGAGCGGTTGGCATCACAAATTTCACAGATCTTGGCGCGTGCCATTCAGGTTGGCGGCACAACGTTAAGAGACTTTGTTGGCTCCGATGGTCAGCCGGGGTATTTCCGGCAAAGTCTCAATGTATATGGCCGCGCTGGTCAACCCTGTCGGGTATGCTCGTCACAGCTCAAAGGGATGGTGTTAGGCCAGCGCAGCACGGTCTATTGCCCCACCTGTCAAAAGACCAGCGGCTGGCGATAGCTTCAGTCTGATTGCGCAGCCAGAGCGGCGGCCACCTTCGGGTCAACAAATTGCGAAATATCGCCACCCATGGCTGCAATTTCTCGCACCAAGGTCGATGAGATAAACGAGCAGTCTTTGGATGTTGGCAGAAATACATATTCGACATCGGGTGCCAGGGATCGATTCATATCGGCCATTTGAAATTCGTAATCAAAGTCCGTAACGCTGCGCAGTCCACGCAGAATAAAGCGGGCTCCTTTGGCCGCAACGAAATCTACCAGCAGAGTGTTGAAGCCCTCAACTGAGACGCGGTCGCCGTATTGGTTCGCAACGTCTTGGCAGAGCGCGATGCGATCAGCTAGGGCGACCTTGGGATCTTTTTGCGCTGAGGTACCGATCGCCAGGATCACGTGGTCGAACAAGTGCAATGCTCGATCAATCAGATCGGTGTGGCCATTGGTAATAGGATTAAAAGAACCCGGATAAACGACGATGTTTTTGCTCATGTTGGTGCTGCCCCTCAGCAGTTTTACCTAATTGGTTGCTTCCTCAGGAGGAGCGGATGGTAGCTGGGCACCTCACCCGCCGCAACTTAACCGGGGGTTGCCAAAATACTGGATGTCGTGCCCGCTGACGTAGTTTTGTGCGCAGACAGCCGAAACCGTGCGCATAGCTCTAACAGCATTCTTTCGCTGGATCCTTCAAGATATACGTAGCCGCCAATCAGAGCTCGCGTAGACAAGACGCTTAATGCGTAATCCAACAATTCTGGCTGCTGATAGGGTGGGTCTAAAAATATGATGTCGAAAGGGTCGGCGGCAGTTTCAAGGAAGCGCTCAGCACGGTTGTTTACAACGTGGCAGTTTTTTGCATTGAGTTGCTGGATATTTGCAGAAAGCGCTGTTGCGGCCGCTCTGCTGGACTCAACGAAGGTGACGCTGTGTGCGCCATTAGAAGCGGCCTCAAAGCCCAGTGCTCCGGACCCGGCAAATAGGTCTAAACAATCAGCGCCTGCTAATTCCGGTCGCAGCCAATTGAATACCGTTTCGCGAGTGCGACCCAGAGTTGGGCGCAACCCCGCAGTCTCTGGAAAACTGAGCATGCGACTGCTCCAAGTGCCGCTGATTATGCGCACTTTTTGCTGACGATCTTTAGCAGAACGACTAATGTTTCTGACTACCGGTGGTTTTAGCGTATTTCATAGGCGAGTCATTATAGAATGTGCGACTTCAAAGCACGACAGAGACACACTCCATGCCGCCTTCTTTTGGAGCCCAATACGGATGACCCGCGACAATAACTCCTCGGCAGATGAACAACGCTTTTTTGGGCGCCTGCGCAGGGGGCTGGCCAAGACCAGGAATCAGCTCGCCACCGGTGTGGGCAATTTGCTGCTGGGTGAAAAAGAGATCAGCACTGAAGCGTTAGACGACCTGGAAACGGCGCTGCTTACTACGGATGTTGGGGTTGAGGCCACCAGAAGCATCGTTGATGAACTCACCGCCCAGGTCTCGCGCAAACAACTGGCAAATATGGACGCCCTCCATCAAGCATTGCATGAACTCATGGTGGAGCGGCTGCGCGCGCTGGAAAAGCCCTTCGAGTTGGGTTCGGGAGCACCCCGGGTGATCTTTTTCGTGGGCGTGAATGGTGTGGGTAAAACCACCACAATCGGCAAATTAGCTAAGCGTTTAATGGCCGAAGGTCGTAGCGTCATGCTCGCCGCCGGAGATACGTTTCGCGCTGCCGCAGTTGAACAACTGCAGGCTTGGGGTGAGCGTAATGGGGTACCGGTGATAGCCCAGTCCCAAGGATCCGACGCGGCGTCGGTGGTCTTCGACGCGGTACAGGCGGC
>MDSY01094964.1_pt1 | contig 14394 bp, 14 predicted proteins | sample 811131 | NCBI WGS metagenome assembly MDSY01 (sample SAMN05326643, study PRJNA326480) | marine metagenome | isolation source: seawater | place: Atlantic Ocean: South West | collected 2010 | reverse complement strand
TGCCACGGTGGTGAGTGCCGAACCACGTTCAGGGGAAGAGGTCTATAACGCAGCATGTATGGCCTGCCATAGCACCGGCGCTGCTGGTGCGCCCAAGTATGGTGATGCAGTGGCTTGGAGTGGTCGAATCGCTAAGGGTATGCCTGCGCTGTATGCTACCGGTGTAGGAGGTGTTCCTGGTACTGGTATGATAGCCAAGGGCGGCTGCATGAGCTGCTCTGATGAGGATGTCTATGCTGCTGTGGACTATATGGTAGCGGGTAGCCAATAAAAAAAGATCATCGGGGGTATTTATAGCAGGAGCCGGTCAAGACCGCCCGCTATCTCGACCCCCTGTCCGGCTAAACCTGAACAAAGAGAAGACGCCACTCAGGCGAACAAATCTTTAAGCCCTGCTAAAGTTTCTTGGCCGCGCTCTTCATTCGCCTCCTGCGTGTCTTGTCCGCCGCCCTGCCATTGCAGGTCATCCTGAGGTAGCTCTGCAATAAAGCGACTGGGCTCACACCGAATGGTTTCGCCGAATTGGCGGCGTTTCAGGGCCATCGTCATGCTTAAGGTTTGCTGTGCTCGGGTAATACCGACATAGGCCAGTCGCCGTTCCTCCTCAATATTGTCTTCCTCAATACTGGCTCGATGGGGCAGTAATTTTTCTTCCATGCCGATAATGTACACGTGCGGGAATTCCAAGCCTTTGGCCGCATGCAGCGTCATCAGCTGCACACTCTCGGGACCCTTTTCCTCTTCATCCTGTTGCTCCAGTAGATCTCGCAGCACCAACCGGGAGATTGCCTCGTCCAGCGCAACCTGCTCGCTTGACATAACCCGCTGTAACCCCTCGATCAAGAAATGCACATTACCCATGCGTCGCTCTGCTACGTCCTCGCTGGAACTCACGTGCTCCAGCCAGCCCTCGTAGTCAATGTCGCGCAGCATCTGACGCACCCCTGAGACACTGTCATTGCCATCGCAACTGTTACGCACGCCATCCATCCAGAGTCGAAATTCTCGCAGGCGCTTAAGCCCGGCTTCAGGCACCTGACTCGAATCGATGCGGCCGCAGGCGTAATTGAGACTGCAGCGATTTGCGAGCGCGAAATTGCCCAGTGCTTCAAGTGTCGAAGTGCCCAGTTTGCGCCGAGGGACGTTAGCAATACGTAAGAAAGCATTGTCATCGTTCTCGTTCATAATGAGCCGCAGATACGCCATTATGTCCTTGACCTCGTTACGGGCGAAGAATGACGTGCCCCCACTGAGATGGTAAGGCACCTGCTGCTGCTGCAGCGCCAACTCAATCAAGCGCGACTGGTGGTTTCCGCGATACAAGATGGCATAGTCCCCAAAGCGTGTGCGCTTGCGCAACTTGTGGTCGAGAATTTCTGCAACGACCTGGTCTGCTTCATGTTGTTCATCGCTGCAGCGGATGATACGTATTGGCTCACCGTAACCTAGTTCGCTCCAAAGTTGCTTGTCAAACACGTGAGGATTATTGGCGATTAAGGTATTTGCGGCCTTTAATATGCGCGCCGTGGAGCGATAATTTTGCTCCAGCTTGACGACCCTAAGGCCAGGAAAGTCCTGCTGTAACTGCACCAGATTTTCCGGTCGAGCACCGCGCCAAGCGTAAATGGATTGGTCGTCATCTCCAACCACGGTCAGTCCGCCGCCAAGCCCTATCAGCTGCTTTACCAGAAGGTACTGGCTAGAGTTTGTGTCCTGATACTCATCGACTAACAGGTAATGAATCTGGTTCTGCCATTTCTCTAGAATGTCGGGAGAGTGCTCAAAGAGTATGGTTGGGAGTAAGATCAAGTCATCGAAATCTAGCGCATTATAGGCCTTAAGCGCACGCTTGTAGCGGAGGTAGGCCTGCGCGCACAGTATGTCCGCTGGGCTCTTTGCTTTGGCTAGCGCCTGTTCAGGCAACACGCGGTCATTTTTCCAGCTGGAAATACGTTGCGCGATGGTGTTTGCCTGATCGCCCTCGGCGCCGTGCTCCTGAATCAGCAGATCGCGTATCAGGGTGCGAGTGTCTTCCCCATCAAATATGGAAAACCCGGATTTAAGTCCTAGCGTTTTGCGCTCTGTGCGGATGATTTTTAGACCTAGTTGATGAAAGGTACTGACCGTTAGTCCCTCCGTTGCGTCGCCGCGCAACAACTTACCGATCCGTTCTTTCATTTCGCGTGCAGCTTTATTGGTAAAGGTCACCGCCGCAATGTGATTGACATTGATGCCGCAGGTGTCAACCAGGTAGGCAACTTTTTCGGTGATAACGCTGGTTTTGCCGCTGCCGGCACCCGCGAGAACGAGCATGGGGCCATCGATATAGCGCACGGCCTCTCGTTGTCGCGGATTTAGCTGTGGCATGCGCCTAGTGATTCCTGACGACTTTTGCGACCGAGCTTGCCGTGGCGGTGAGCAGTCCATCGCTGTTGTAGAGTCGGCCCTCTAAAAAGGCCGTCTTATAACTGCATTTGATGATCTTGCCCACCGCCTTCAGACAACCTGCCCGCGTAGGTTCCAGATAGGTAGTGTTGATATCAAGGGATGAGAGGCCGCTTATGTCGTCGCCTGAGGCGAACACCGCATGGCTCATTGCCGCGTCAAGCATTGCGGTAATAAACCCGCCTTGCACCACGTCGACAGAATGACAAAAGTCTGTGCTGATTCTAAATTCAAAGCTACAGGAATTTTCTTGCCGGTCGACAGCCACAATTTTACCGCCTAGCATCTCGATAAATTGAGGTCGGTGTGCGTTGAGACGCTCAATGACGGAAAACTTACTCATATAAGGATGTTTCCGTATGAATGCGCTGGCGCTGAACAGGCTATGCTATTCATACGTGCACAAGTAAGCCGTCTCGGTGGCTACTTTGACCCCGAACGTTGCGTTAGCCTCTACAATAAAATGTTCGCCCGCGTTGTAGGTCGACCAGTCTTCCGTGCCAGGCAACTTCACGGTGAGAGCTCCGCTGATAACGGTCATGGTTTCTTTTTGGGTGGTGCCAAACTCGAATTCTCCAACGGCCATCACGCCAACAGAGGCGGGAAGCGTTGCGGTCTGAAAGGCGATAGAAGCGACATTGCCATCGAAGTATTGATTAATATTAAACATTATATTCCTTAGAGCACTCTAAATAAAAAATACGGGCAATGATTCTCGCTTTTTTTTAAGGGCAAAGTAAAAAGAAAATTGCCGTATCCGTGAATTAAACGGGCAAAACGGTCATTCCCGTCTGGCCGATTAGCACATGCATCGGACTTTTTAGTTCAACTGGTCGTACGTCTACTCGAAATTACCCTGTATGTCTTGAAGATAGAACACTATCAGGTATGTTTGCTGCCTCAACTTTACCGGTACTGAGTTTTTGCTTGGGCCTATGAACCGAACACCCGAGGTACTGCATGAGTAATGACGCTTTTATCTATGATGCGATTCGCACCCCTCGAGGCAAGGGTAAGCCCAGCGGTGCCCTGTATGAAGTGAAGCCAATTGACCTGCTCACCAACCTCCTAGAGGAGATGAAGGCACGGCATGAACTAGACACCACCGCGGTAGAGGATGTGATCATTGCCACCGGTGAGCCGGTGAACGAGCAGGGGCAGAATATAGCCAAAACCGCATTGGTTTATTCTAGCTGGGACGATGTGACGGTGGGGGCGCAGCTGCACCGTTATTGTGCTGGAGGCTTAGATGCGGTGAATACCGTCGCTATGAAAATAATGTCGGGTATGGAGTCGATGGGTGCTGCGGGCGGTGTCGAGAGTATGTCCCGTTTGGGTATTGGTGCCAGCGGCGCTGCTGCCGGAGACGCTTGGGTGGCGATGCACAGCTACGGCATCTCTCAGGGTTTGGGCGCTGACCTGATGGCGGCTCTGGATGGTTTTGACCGCGATGATGTCGACCGGTATGCGTGTCAGTCCCAAGCGCGCGCCGCCCATGCTAGAGATAATGGGTATTTTGATAAATCCCTGGTGCCGGTAAAAGACCTCAACGGCGTAGTTGTGCTGTCGCATGACGAACTGATTCGGCCCACGACGCAAGAGGGCCTGGCGAAGCTGAGTCCCTCATTTGCGATGTTCAACGACTACGGACATGGCGACTTGCTTAAGTTTAAGTACCCTCAGATAGAGCGCGTGGAGTGTATTCACACCCCGGGAAACTCCTCTGGGGTAGTCGACGGCGCAGCCCTGGTGCTGTTGGGTAATCGACAGGCCGGTGCTGATCAGGGGCTTAAACCGCGCGCCCGCATATTGGCCTGTGCCCTGACTGGAACCGAGCCGACTCTGATGCTAGGCGGGCCAGTCCCTGCTGCACGCAAAGCGCTGAAGCAGGCCAATATGTCAGTCGACGATATTGACCTATTTGAGTTAAACGAGGCATTTGCCTCTGTTGTATTGCGATTTCAGCGCGAGATGGGTGTCGCGGATGACAAGATTAACGTCAATGGCGGCGCTATCGCGATGGGTCATCCCATTGGCGCTACCGGCGCCATGATTCTGGGCATGGTGCTGGATGAGCTAGAGCGTCGTGATCTCAGTACTGCAATGGTAACGCTTTGTGCCGGCGGCGGTATTGGTATTGCCACTATTATTGAGCGCGTTTGATTGAACAGGGACTTGGGCCGGATTGGAGTGAGCAGCTAATGAGTTATATACGACTAGAAAAAGACGCAGACGGCATCGTGGAATTGATTTTCGATCAAGACGGTAAGTCTGTAAACGTGATGGGTGAGGAATACGCTGTCGCCATGCCCAAAGCGATGGACGAACTGGAGGCACAGAAAGAGGATATAACCGGTGTTTATCTTCGCAGCGGCAAGCCCGGCCAGTTTTTTGCCGGGGGTGATATCACGTTAATGTTAGAGATGGATTTGCACCCGGATGCTGCCGAGCGCGAGCGCATGCTCGATGGCATTATCGCGGCAAAGGCGCCGTTGCGCAGGTTGGAAGCATTGGGCGTGCCGATTGCGGTGGGGATCAATGGGGCAGCCCTTGGCGGCGGTTTTGAAATCGCTTTGGCGTGTCACTATCGTATTGCTTTGGATGACAAGCGGGTGCAGATTGGTCTGCCCGAAGCGATGCTTGGTCTGATGCCCGGCGCGGGCGGCATTGTGCGCATGGTCCGTTTGTTGGGTATGCAGGACGCCTTGACCCTGATTTCTCAGGGCAAACGACTGAACTCGGGTCAGGCCATTGAAAAAGGGTTGGTGCATGAGTTGGCGGCCGATGAAGGGGAAATGGCGGCAAAGGCCAAGGCATGGATTAAGGCTAACCCTAAGGCGCAGCAGCCTTGGGAGCAGCCCGGCTACAGTATTCCTGGCGGAGCTCCGGGCGAACCGGCAACACAAGCATTGACCTACTTCGGCCCGGTGAGTGTTATGGTCCAGACAAAAGGCAATATGCCGGCCCAGCAGGTCATTATGGCGGCCGTTATTGACTCTGCTCGAGTCGACTATGATACCGCGCAGACCATAGAGGCGCGTTACTTCCAGCGTCTGCTGCTGGATCAGGTTGCGCGCAACATGATGACCACTTTTTTTGTGCAAATGAACCAGATGGACGCAGGCGCCTCGCGCCCTGACGGCGTTGCCAAAACCGTTGTCAAAAAACTGGGCATACTGGGCGCGGGTGTGATGGGTGCAGGTATTGCTTTTAATGCCGCGAAGGTGGGTATCGACGTGGTATTAAAAGATCTCACCCAGGAGAATGCCGAGAAGGGCAAGGCGTATGCTGCCAACGTGTGCGAAAAGAAGCGCAACATCGATGAGTTCGAGGCTGTAAAAATCCTGGGGCGTATCCAGGCCACGGCAGAGATAGGTGACCTTGCGGATTGCGACCTGGTGATTGAGGCCGTGTTTGAGGACCGTGGCGTGAAGGCTGCAGTGACGAAGGAGACTGAGGCAGTGTTGGCACAGTCTGCGATATTTGCCACGAATACGTCGGCGCTGCCGATTACCGAGCTGGCGCAGGCATCACAGCGCCCTGAAAATTTTATTGGTATGCATTTCTTTTCGCCAGCGGAGAGGATGCCATTAGTGGAGATTATCGTCGGCGATAAAACGTCGGATGAAGCCCTTGCTAAGGCGTTTGACCTGACGCAGAAGCTGGGTAAGAACCCTATCGTGGTTAAGGACTCTCCGGGATTTTTTACCACCCGTGTAATCGGACAAACCATCACTCAAGGCCAAATAATGCTGGCAGAGGGGGTTAATCCCGCGCTCATCGAGAATGCAGCGGCGTTCAACGGCTCACCGATGGGGCCACTTGAAACACTGGATAATATTTCTATAGAGACCGCTTACCATGCAATGAAGCAGGCTCAGGCAGATGCTGTCGCGCGTGGGGACGAACCCGAAACAGGGCCTCAAGCCGAGGTGATTCGTGTTATGTTTGAAGACATGAATCGCAAGGGTCAAAACAAGGGGGGTGGTTTTTATGATTACGATGACAACGGTAAGAAAATCGCTACCTGGCCGGGCCTGAAGGGCGTTTTTGCCAAGGACGGATACACGGATATTCCCTACCAGGACATCAAAGATCGCCTGTTGTTCCCGCAAGTGTTAGAGGCTATTCGTATTATGGAGGAAGGTGTGATGACTAGCGTCGGCGATGGCAACATCGGCTCCATTATGGGCATTGGTTTCCCACCCCATACCGGTGGCGTATTTCAGTGTGTCAATGCTTACGGAGTAAAGGCCTTCGCCGACAGAGCTCAGGCGCTGAGTGCGAAGTACGGTCCCGCCTTTGCGCCGCCGCAACTGCTATTGAATATGGCGGCACAGGGTAACGCATTCGTCTGAAGTGCAGATCTCTAGCCCGCGCGCACCAAGTGCCCCGCACCGCTACTTTATAGAACTGCCTCTGCATCAGTGCCGATAGGCTAGGGCCTCGGCTATATGCGCGCTTCTAACGGACTGAGACTGCTCGAGGTCGGCGAGCGTGCGCGCTACCCGCAGTGTCCGATGCAACCCTCTACCTGATAGGTGCATCTGCGTGGCAGCGGATATAAAGTTTTTGTTCTCTGCCGGACCCAGTGTGCAAATATCGGTTAACTTTTTGTGTGAGAGCTGCGAATTAGAGCAGCCCTGACGCTTTTCCTGCAGCGCTCGACAGCGACTGACCCGCTCTCTCACCACACTAGATGCCTCACCCGCGGTGCTCGGGGCCAATAATTCTTTAGGCGTTAATCGGCCGACCTGAACATGTAGGTCGATACGATCCAATAGTGGCCCCGATACGCGTGATCGATAACGCTGGATTTGTTCGGGTGTGCACTGGCACGGCCGAGCATAATCGCCGAGGTAACCGCAGGGGCAGGGATTCATTGCGGCAATTAACTGAAACCGTGCAGGGTAGGTGATTGTGTGACGAGCACGCGCGATAGTAATTTCGCCGGACTCCATCGGCTCCCTGAGGACCTCAAGGCAGTGACGACTGAACTCTGGCAGTTCGTCCAAAAACAGCACGCCGCCGTGAGCAAGGGAAATTTCTCCCGGACGGGGCGTGCTGCCACCACCGACGAGAGCCACAGCGCTGGCACCGTGGTGTGGATTACGAAATGGTCGTTGAAAGACAAAATCGGCGTCGCGGCGCGTGCTGTAAATATCGCGTAATGCTAGGCCGAGCAGGATTTCATCAGAGGAAGGCGGCGGCAGTATACCGGGCAAGCGACTCGCAAGAAGTGTTTTGCCAGTCCCTACTGGACCCCAAAGTAAGAGGTTGTGGCCACCGCTTGCCGCTATTTCGAGTGCGCGTCGGGCACCTTCCTGTCCTATAACGTCGCGCAAATCTGGGTGGCCATGCACCGTAGCAGCTACTCCAGCCTGTGTGGCTTCGATTGTCTCCCTGCCGTTGAGGTGTGCGCAGAGTGTCAGAATATCTGGCGCAGCGATCACTGTGCTGCCCGGAACCAGGGCGGCAACAGCAGCGCATGCGCTGGCTATCGCCAGTTGGCGACCCACGGCACTCGCCGCGATCGCTGCGGTAACCACGCCCGGGACTGGCCGCAGACTGCCGTCGAGTGCCAGCTCTGCAAGGAATTCATGTTGTGCAAGAGAGCCCTGTGGCACTTGCCCCGAGGCGCTGAGAATACCCAGTGCAATGGGTAGATCAAAGCGTCCACCTTCTTTGGGCAGGTCGGCCGGTGCCAAGTTTACGGTGATGCGACGATCAGGAAAGGTGAAATGCGAGTTGAGGATAGCGCTGCGAACGCGGTCTTTGCTCTCTCGTACGGCGGCTTCTGGCAGACCTACAATATTAAAGGCAGGCAGTCCGTTGGATAAATGCGTTTCTACCTCGACTAAAGGAGCTTCAATACCGGCCAGCGCACGGCTATAAATAACAGACAGTTCCATGGCTCATCCTTGAGCGTATTCTCGTTGTTTCCAGCACTTGATCCCGCCCACTAGCTGGACCGCGTACTTCATTTCTGCGTCAAATATTCCAGTTCTTTGGTCATTTCGTCTAACGTCGCTTCCAGTTGAATCACGCGGCTGCGTGTGCGCTGGAGTATTTCCGTCTGAGCGTCGAACTCCTCGCGGCTTACCATGTCTAGCCGAGACATTGTCGATTGGGCCAATGCGCGCAGGCTTTTATCAACATCATCCTTAACGCCGCTAACGCCGACCAGTTCGCTGACCTGCTGTAATAACTCCCAGGGAGGTGGAGGTGCTTTTAGTGCCATAAAAATACCGCTGCGCGAGATATGAAATCAATGCGAGTCTAGACCATTTTAGCCACTGCGCACAGCGCACACGTGCGCACTGTTTTGGTGCAGCGCACAATAATATGGCCTGACTGTTGCCGTGAATAGGCTTCAATTAACAACGCATATACTGTATCCCTCTGAAAAATATAAATAATATATTTTCTGGCACAGCTCCTGCTTTGTATCTGTCGACAGACCGGTAATGCGGACGCAACGCCGCCGCAGTCGGTTATAGAGCCTCACGTTAAACTTCAGGAGTAAGCAGTATGAAAAACAAACAACTACTAAGCGCAGCAGTCACGTCAGCCCTTTTGGCCGGCATTGGCGCGACGTCGGTGCAAGCGTTTGATATCAGTGGCAACATCGCTTTGGTCTCTGATTACCGCTTTCGAGGTATCTCTCAGTCGAATCAAGATGCGGCCGTTCAGGGCGGTTTGGACGCGACATTTGATTCTGGTTTTTACCTAGGTACATGGGCTTCATCTGTTGACTTCGGTGATGTCACTGACGGCAGTGGTAGCTTTGGGACGATGGAGATTGACTATTATGCGGGTTGGGGTGGACCTATCGACGATAGTGATTTCAGTGTTGATGTTGGTTACATGTATTACCAGTATCCGGGCGACACCGTAAACCCTAATGGTGACTATCAAGAAATTCACGCGACAGGTTCATGGAAGGACTTAGCGGTTGGGGTGATCTACTCCGATGACTTTTATATGGAGTCGGGTAAATACTTTTATTACACCGGCGACTACAGCATGACGATCGCAGAGGATTTTTCGCTGGCGTTACATGTTGGTTATAACGACTTCGACAAATCGGGTTTCTTTGCGACGGATGAGGATACCTACACAGACTACTCGGTTACCGTCGGTTATACGTTCAAAGGAGTTGATCTTTCAGTGGCTTGGGTCGGCACAGACTTGGACGATGTCGATTGCTTCGACTCTAGCATCTGTGATGATACTGCCGTTTTTAGCATCAGCAAAAGCCTTTAACAGCCCCGAGTTGACCCGGCAACGGGTCGGCTCTCACCCTGGAGATTTTTATGAAACTAATTACGGCCATTGTTAAGCCATTTAAGTTGGACGACGTGCGCGAGGCGCTGTCAGAAATTGGGGTACAGGGAATTACTGTGACCGAGGTCAAAGGATTTGGGCGTCAGAAAGGTCACACCGAGCTTTATCGAGGGGCGGAGTACGTCGTCGATTTTCTGCCAAAAGTAAAGATCGAAGTGGCCGTAGCCGGGAGTGCTGTGGATCAAACAATTGAAGCGATAACCAATGCGGCTAACACCGGAAAAATTGGCGACGGTAAGGTGTTCGTCTCCGAGCTAGAACAAGTAATTCGTATTCGTACCGGCGAGACCGGCGAAGACGCTATCTAACGAAATTCCTAAACGATTGTTAGCGGAGAGTGATACCTATGGAACAAAATATTTTCGAACTACAGTACGCGCTAGATACGTTTTACTTTCTGATCTGCGGTGCGCTAGTAATGTGGATGGCGGCAGGTTTCGCAATGCTGGAAGCAGGCTTAGTGCGCTCCAAGAACACTACTGAGATTCTACTGAAAAATATCTCACTGTATGCGGTGGCGTGCACCATGTATATGATCTGCGGTTACGCGATTATGTACGGGGGTGGTGACGTCTCTCTGTTTTTGAGTGACATCGAGTCTAACGGCGTGACGGGTGCAGAAGAGCCAGCCACTTATGCACCCTCCGCTGACTTCTTCTTTCAGGTAGTGTTTGTCGCTACGGCGATGTCTATTGTGTCCGGTGCTGTAGCCGAGCGCATGAAATTGTGGGCATTCCTTGCATTCGCCGTGGTCATGACGGCCTTTATCTATCCAATGGAGGGCTCCTGGACCTGGGGTGGGCAGTCGGTTTTTGGAATGTACACACTGGGTGATCTTGGCTTCTCTGACTTTGCTGGGTCTGGCATCGTGCACATGGCCGGAGCGTCTGCGGCCCTTGCCGGCGTTCTCCTGCTGGGAGCTCGGAAAGGCAAGTACGGCGCAGATGGTTCTATTAAGCCGATTCCCGGCGCCAACATGCCTATGGCAACGTTAGGAACCTTTGTCCTATGGATGGGCTGGTTCGGCTTTAATGGCGGCTCTGTGCTGGCAACCGCAAGTGTCGACAGTGCGAATGCTGTTGCAGTGGTCTTCATGAACACCAATGCCGCGGCAGCTGGTGGTCTTATTGCGGCGATGATCTTAGCCAAACTTATGTTTGGCAAGGCGGATCTGACTATGGCGCTTAACGGTGCATTAGCTGGGCTGGTCGCCATTACTGCAGAGCCATCTACCCCCACCGCTTTGCAGGCTACATTATTCGGCGGTCTTGGGGGTCTGCTGGTGGTTTTTGCTATCGTCACATTGGATAAGCTGAAGATTGATGATCCTGTTGGCGCCATTTCAGTGCACGGTGTCGTTGGTCTGTTGGGGCTGCTGCTAGTGCCGTTTACCAACGACGGCTCATCATTCAGCGGCCAGCTTATCGGCGCCGCCACTATCTTTGTCTGGGTCTTTGGTACGAGTCTGATAGTTTGGGGCATTCTGAAAGCGGTCATGGGTATCCGTGTTAGCGAGCAGGAAGAATACGAGGGTGTGGATATGTCAGAGTGCGGCATGGAAGCCTACCCTGAATTTGTCGGTGCCAGCGGCAGCGGCCGCTAACAAGCGCAGACTTTGTGGACGCATTGTATGATGCATTTTTGGGGGCCTTCGGGCCCCTTTTTTTATTATCCCCGCCAGCAGATTCGCTATATTCGCATCGGCTAATTAGGTTTTGCGTGTTATTGTTATAGAGCAAGAGCAAGAGCAAGAGCAAGAGCAAGAGCAAGAGCAAGTACCTGACGACAGTGAACTTAATAGGAAGAATTCAATATGTATAAAAAACTACTGATCGCATCCAGTGTCATAGCGCTAACCATCAGCGTGTCGGCATGCGGCGGCGGCTCCACCACCACCCGAGTTGAGACGACCGGAACTCAGGGGCAGCAGTTACTGGATTTGAAAAAAGCGCGTGATGAAGGTGTGATTACCGAAAGCGAGTATAAGCGCACCAAGAACAAGATTCTCAAGGGCTAGCGATAGTATACGGCGCTTTTAGTGGGCATTGGCAATATGATCAATAGCAGCAGGTAACTGCTGTAAGTTTACGATTTCGCGGTCCGCAGCGTTTCCTTCACCCGGCCACGTTTTTTGTTGTGTATTCATCCACACGGTCCTCATGCCTGTGTCGCGAGCACCGCGGACATCATGTTCGGGGTCATCACCAACGTGAATAATATGCTCTGCGGCAACGCCGGTTTTTTTCATTGCGGCTTGGAACATGGCAGGGTGAGGCTTGCTGGCGCCCATGTCTTCTGCCGAAAATGCGAAATCAAAGTACTGGGCGGCGTCGGTCTTGTAGATGTCGGCATTGCCATTAGTCAGAGCTCCAAGCGTGTAGCGCCGGGCCAGCAACTCCAGTACGCCCAGGGCCTCCGGATAGAGCGCTACTTTGTGTCTTGCCACTAAAAAAACGTCAAATGCCTGTTGCGCGCCAATACGCGCCTCTTCTTCTGAGTAACCCGCTGCAACCTGAAGTTCGTACAGCATTTGCGTGCGCATTCGGCTAATGTGGTGGAAAAGTTCGGGATGGCGCCTCCAGACAGATTTTTTAAATTCTAACAGGGCCTCTTCATCGAGCGCCCCCACTGCATCGGGACGATGCCGCAGTAGCCACTGTTGCTGAGCTTGCTCGGCCGTAACAATCACAGGCCCTACATCCCATAAGGTGTTGTCTAGGTCAAAGGTGATGACTGAAATGGTCACTCTAATCCCCTTTGCGACGTTTGGCTCTGGGGTGTGCTGCATCGTACACCTTTGCAAGATGCTGAAAGTCTAGATGTGTGTAAATCTGTGTTGTGGAAATATTGGCATGCCCCAGTAGTTCTTGGACGGCTCGCAGGTCGCCGCTGGATTCCAGCATGTGGCTGGCAAATGAGTGGCGCAACATGTGAGGATGCACGTCTTGATGCATGCCGGATTTGCGACCCTGAAGTTTCAGTCGTGCCTGAATATTGCGCACACTAATGCGGTGGCCGCGATTGCTGGTAAAAAGAGCGCCAGGGTCGGTCGTCGCTAAGGCCTCTGGCGGACGCATTTCCAGCCAGCGGGCAATGGTTTGCAGCGCGACCGAGCCGACAGGGACGGTTCGTGTTTTTCTGCCCTTACCGGTTACGGTCAACAGTTTAGACTGTGAATCTATGTCATTGATATTTACCGCGGCTAATTCTGCCAGACGCAGTCCCGAGGAGTAAAATAATTCCGCCATAGCGCTGTCGCGACGCGCGAGTGCTGTGTCTGAGTCGAACGCTAGATATTTGTTCACTTGATCTGCGTCCAGTGTTTTGGGTAGCTTGCGCGGCTTACGAGGAGCCTGCACGCTGGTCGCCGGATTGCGCAGTACGCCGTTTTCGCGTCCTAAAAAGTTGTAATACGATCGAGTGGCGGAGAGGCTGCGCTGAATACTGCCGCCGGCCAGACCCCTGCGATGCAGCTGGCTGGCCCACGCGCGGATGTCGGCTTCAACCAGTGACTCTATGGCACCCGCGTTGCTTGTTTCGCAGAAGTGTTGCAGTGATAGCAGGTCGCGCTTGTAGTTGCTAATAGTGTGCGGCGACAGTCTGCGCACGTCGTGCAAATAAGTGATAAACCGCGCGGCGGAGTCTTCTAGTTTAGCTTCCCGCGCGGGGCTATCGAACACAATGGGCTCAGTGGTTCGTATCGTGTAAGTTGGGAATTAGCTTCACTATCACATCCGCAATATGCGCCAGAAAGAGTGTACCCGTCTTGCTGGTGTAGCGGTTGGCGTCTGAGCTGCCAACTGCGATCAGTCCCAACTGCTCTGCTCCTCCTAAAGGCATGATTGCCGCAGAACCGACCCCATTTCCTTCCGGGAAGAGGAATTTAAGTTCTTCCGTTCGCAGCGTGCCGCAGATTGCCTTGTGCCCTCGAAAGAGCGAGCCGATCTCTCTTTTCACGGTCTCATGAGATGCCGTTCGACACCCTTCAGTGTTCTCGTTGTCGGTGTACAGAATCATGCTTGCATGTTCTACGTTGAAGTCACTGCTCATGGACGCCATGAAACTGCTATACATTGCGTCGATAGAATTGGCATCCAGCAGTTTCAGGACGAGTGCACGGGTCTGTTCAAATAGAGCGTCATTATCCTTTGCATTATTGGTAAGCGCTTTAAGTCGCTGGCGCAACTCAGTGTTGCGCTCGCGCATGACACTGACCTGCTTCTCGACTAACGATACGGCGCTACCTGATGCATGCGAAACATGCAAAAAGTCTAGCATATCGGGATAGCGCTGCAGAAAATCATCATGATTCTTCAGGTATTCACGCACAATCTCGTCATTGATTTCGCTATCTGCGCTTTGCGCGTCCGACGGTTGCTTTTTGCTGACTGACATGATTATTGACTCTCCTTGCCGTGGATGGCCCCGTGAACGAGGATTTATATCTTTATAGTTCCGTCAAACACCACCGCAGTGGGTCCTGTCATTATCACCGGCTGGCCTTCTCCTGCCCATGATACTGAAAGCTTACCTCCCGGCAACGCTACTGTCACGGAATCACTCAGCCAGCCGCGCAAAATGCCGTATACGACAGCAGCACAG
>MDSY01013828.1_pt1 | contig 14401 bp, 5 predicted proteins | sample 811131 | NCBI WGS metagenome assembly MDSY01 (sample SAMN05326643, study PRJNA326480) | marine metagenome | isolation source: seawater | place: Atlantic Ocean: South West | collected 2010 | reverse complement strand
ATCTGGTGTTGGTGTATCTGGTGTTGGTGTATCTGGTGTTGGTGTATCTGGTGTTGGGTCATTTGGTGTTGGTGTATCTGGTGTTGGGTCATTTGGTGTTGGTGTATCTGGTGTTGTTGGTATAGAATCCGGTCCAATTGGTATTATGTCATGTTCTGGTGATGGTGTTGGCATTATTGGTAAGAGTTGTACTTCATCGGATGAAGAATCGGGTGAATCTGGAAGAAATAAAGGGGTTTCGGTTTCGTCGGATGGCTGTGTTGAAGGTTGTTGTTCTGGTACTCCTGTTTGTTGATTACTACTATTTGTATCTTCAGATTGGGGAATAGAATCGTTATTTGCTTTTTTCTCAGCTTCACGTGGTCCTATATATTTTTCGATTAGCGTTTTATATGTTTCCTCAGCGTATTTGTAATATTCTGTACAAATACTTACGTTAAATGCATGTTTACAACGATCTGGAAACAGTGCTTTCTGAAAGTCCCTCCATTTTGCCCTGGCAGTCTTTAAATCTGCGTCTGTTTCTAGGCCAAAGAATCTATAATAATAAGTTCTTGGATACTTTCTTTGCATATAAGCCGTTTTCCAAACTGTAACATGATCAAAAATTTTTGCTATTTTTACATGTAAAGGGTTATTAGGGTCAAAATTGCTGTTTCTATAATTAACCGATGGTTCATCTGATGGTTCATCTGATGTTTTATCGGATTGTTCATCTGCTGGCGCATCCGATGCTTCATCTTTTGAAGTACCTGTCGAATCATCGGATGCTTCATTTGTTGAAGAATCTGAAGAAGTATCTGAAGAAGTATCTGGTTGTGGAACAGCTTGCGGTATATTAGATACTATAGCAACAGAACTATTGTTTGAATCCATTTGATTTGTTGGAATAGTTGGAGGCTGCTGTTGTGGTTGATTATCTTGAAGGTCATCATCATCTTTCTTCTTTTTTGGTCTTTTCATTTTATCACTTGCTTCCTTCATTTTCTCACGAAGATATCCAACAACAAAAACCCAAAAGAATAAGAATATTGTTGAACCTTGTCCGAACCAAATATAACATAAATGGACTGGTAGCCATATTAAAGTGCCTAAAAATTTTAATAAAATTTTAGCACTATCAAATGGAAGTCTTGGTATACCTTTGAAAAATCCAATTGCTAATAAAAGTAAAAAAATTGAAACTATTGTTGCTTGAAGTATAGATTCTTCACCTTCTATTCCTATATATTGTGATGGAGAATCATTATATTGTTCTCCTTCTTTCAATTCACAATTTCGATGTGGATCCGAATCAGCAAATAAGTCAGACGGTTTACAGGATTCCTCTGATTTATCTTTGCTATTTGGTACAGTTGATTCAATTGGATGAAAATAAAGATATTCTTTAACATGTTTTGGTCTTTCAGGTACAACTGTTTTTTGTAATTGAATAGCTTTTGTAAGATCATCTGAATCAATTTCAACAGGTTTTACAAAAAGTACAGTACGTATTTTTTTTTGCTCATCTGAATAAATATAATATCCGGTTTCAGATGGTATAACAAGTTGTGGAGACCAAGAGTTAGCGGTATCTATTAGAATTTTTTTATTTACATGAAGTTTACCAACTTTTCTGCCTAAAAATTGAGTGAAGAAATCTTGTGAAGAACTAAATCCTCGTGTTGTCCTTAATAATACTGAAACAATTAAAGTATCATCTTTTCCAACATGATGTAAAGTACATTCGCCAACTATAGTTGGGTCATCCGGAAAACTCTTGTGTCTTCTTTCGCCAATGTGTATATGTTTTAATTTATATGGAATGTTGTTAAAATAGACATCTACACTATCTTTTCCTTTAAAATTAAAGTGTACAAGTCCATTTTTATCGAAAACATATTCAATATTACCCTTAGAATAAACACATCTCAAATCACATAGCAAATCACAACGAATGGCATCTTTTGGTTTTATAATTAGAGGCTCTAGAGTTTCGATGATTGTCATACTGTATATGACAAATTTTACTCAACACAAACAACTGAGTTTTTTCGAATGTAAATTCTGGAAATTTTATATTTTTCCTTTAATTGTTTAAAAAGTTCCTGTTTGTTTTTGCCACAAACACCATCATCTTCAAGAATTCTAAATTTAGAATTAGAAACAGAACCCGCAATTTTAAATCTGTAATAACTCATAAATAATAATTATAATTAAAATGCTTATTATATTTTAAGACGTGTTTGTACTTTTGAAATGGAATAAAATTTATCATTAACAATCATGAGTAGTATAACTGATTTTTTTAATAAAAGATTTACTATACATCTATTTCGAACAGCAGCAACGGGTGTAGATAAGAGCAGTTCTGGTACTCAAAAAAGATTATTTGATCGTAAAAAAGGTAAATTACTGTGGTATATATATAATCCAGAGCCGGAACCTGAACCAGAGCCGGAACCTGAACCAGAGCCAGAGCCAGAACCAGAAAATCCACCTGAACCAGAGCCTGAGCCAGAACCGGAGCCAGAGCCATCTCCTGAGCCAGAACCGGAGCCAGAGTCGGCGCCGGAGCCTGAACCAGCACCTGCGCCAGAGCCAGAACCAGCTCCTGAACCAGAACCGGCTCCACAACCAGAGCCGGAACCAGCTCCAGAACCTGAGCCGGAACCAGCTCCTGAACCTGAGCCCGAACCAGCACCAGAACCGGAACCAGCGCCAGAACCTGAGCCCGAACCAGCACCAGAACCTGAGCCCGAACCAGCACCAGAACCTGAGCCAGAATCAGCACCAGAACCTGAACCCGAACCCGAACCAGAACCTGAAACACCGACTGCAGATGGTGGTGCAAATAGTGGGCCAAAAGTGGGTTGGAAAGTAGAATTTAGAGATTTAGAAACAGGAGAAAGTTTATGGCCATTTACTGATATTAGAACAGATGAAAATGGTTTATATGATGTTCCATATTGGAGATGGAAAAACGATATATTTGAAATATTTACATCTTGTGTAGATTCTTCCGGTTATGATTCATTATCTGGAGAACAATCTGAAATAGGTGAAACACTTTCAGCAATTGGAAGAAAAGACAAATTTTATCCAGTTCAGGCAACAGCATTATCTTCGGTTTTAGTACAAGGATTAAAAACTGATGCAATATATACATTTTCAGGATATGAACAAAAAAAGGGATCAGTTGAAGAAGCTTTTGGAATAACTGATATAGAAATTAATCCATATAATACAAGAGTTGCCGATGAAGATGCTGTAGCAACTTCTGCGGCAATTTTACAAGTTGAATCATTAGTTAGCGGTATGAAAAGTCTTTTGGCAAATAATTCTTCTCAATCGGAATCAGAAATTCAATCAACAATATTAGGAGCAATTGCGGATAAAGTTGCTCCAACTCCTCCAGAACCTGAGCCAGAGCCAGAACCTGAGTCGGCACCGGAACCAGAATTACCACCAGAGCCGGAGCCGGAGCCGGCTCCAGAACCGGAGCCAGAACCTGAACCAGAGCCGGATGGTTCACCAGAACCAGAACCGGAGCCCGAACCAGAGCCACCAGAACCGGAACCGGAATCAGAACCAGAACCGGAAGTACCACCTCCAGAGCCAGAGCCAGAACCAGAAAAACCGCCACCACCACCACCAAGAAGGATACCTGTTACATTTGATTTAAGTGATGCATCTTTTATATCAGATGTTATTCAAACAGCCGGTGAAAAAGTAGTTGATACGACTACTGATTTAAGTGTTTTAAAAGAGGGTTCAACTGGTATAGCGTCTTGTGTAGGAGTTGTAAAAGACACTTTAGCTGATAATGCCGAGGGGGATGTAGAAACAAAGTTGTTAGAAATGCATAAATCTCAAAAAGCCGTAAAAGAGGTTATAAAAACTGGAGCTATTGACCTTACAACAAATATAAAAGATACTATCGCAGAGAAAAAAAGTACTTTAAATTTTTCTTCATACGTGGTACCATTTTATACTCCACCGGAACCAGAGCCGGAGCCGGAGCCGGCTCCTGCTCCAGAACCAGAACCAGAATCAGCACCAGAACCAGAACCAGCGCCAGCTCCTGAACCTGAACCAGCACCAGAACCGGAGCCAGAGCCGGCTCCGGAGCCAGAACCAGCACCAGCTCCAGAGCCAGAACCAGCACCAGCTCCTGAACCTGAACCAGCGCCAGAGCCGGAGCCGGAGTCGGCTCCGGAACCAGAATCAGAATCAGCACCAGAACCAGAACCAGCGCCGGCACCTGAACCAGAACCTGAACCAGAGCCTGAACCAGAGTCAGCTCCCGAACCTGAACCGGCACCTGCACCAGAGCCAGAACCGGCTCCGGAACCTGAACCAGAGCCTCAACCAGAGCCAGAACCAGAACCTGAACCAGAGCCTGAACCAGAGCCCGAACCGGAATCGGAACCCGCGCCAGAGTCGGCGCCTGAACCCGAACCAGAATCAGAACCAGCTCCAGAACCAGAACCAGAACCTGAACCCGAATCAGAACCAGCTCCAGAACCGGAGTCGGAGCCGGCTCCTGAACCCGAATCAGAACCGGCTCCAGAACCAGAACCCGAGTCGGCTCCTGAGCCGGCGCCGGAGCCAGAACCAGAACCAGAATCAGAATCACATCCTGAGCCAGAGCCAGCTCCAGAACCAGAACCTGAATCAGAACCAGCTCCAGAACCTTTAATTTTGTATGATTTTAATGAAGCGTTTCCAGAAATAGTAAATCCAAACGAACCGAATCAACCAGATATATATTCACTATTTATATCACCAATTATTGGAGATGTTATATTAGATGATGTAGTAGCGGTTTTTGTAGGAAATGAAAATCGGGGACAAGCAACTGTAGGTAAATATGGAGATGATTATTATGTATCTATACAAGTTAATACTCTTGGATTTTTTGAAAGAATATCCTTTATAAGAATATTTCATTATGTGGATAGTAGAAGAGGGTTTATTATAGATGTAAACTATGTATCTAATAATTTTGCATTACCAGCGAATTCGAACAATATATCAGATGTAATATCAATAGATATTAGTGGAAGGATTCCGATGTGGCAACCAGAGCCAGAATACATGCCTCCAGAGCCAGAACCAGAATCTCATCCAGAACCGGAACCAGCGCCGGCGCCTGAGTCGGCGCCTGAGCCGGAGCCGGCTCCGGAACCTCCAACAATATTAATAAGTAAATATTTAGTACGTAGTTCTATTTATGATTTTGACGATACTCGAAATGATAGAAGATATAATAATATTAACGATAATATACTTTTTCTTAACTGGAATTCTAGTTGGGAATTAAGATGTTCTTTCAAAAAAAATAATTCAAATTCAGCATCTACGTTGTTTTCTTTTACATCTAGTCATTTATTAAATTATGGATATATTGAAGTTTCAGCAAACGCTAATCTAATAATGTATGATGGAGCTACATTATTAATACCTAATTCACAAATTGGAACTTTTTCATTTTTAAATAATGTACATTACTACTTATCAATATTATTTGATGTAAATAAACAAACTCTAAAAGTATCTTATCAAAATGTAAATGAATTTAAGGGGTGGTCCTCTCTTCAGAATATAAGTGATTCAAATAATACAGTAACTTATCATTCTATTAATTGGCCAACTGGTCAAAAAATGTATATAATGTATATTGGAAACACAAGTAGAAATTATGACACTCCATTTTTCGGTTGGATAGATTATTTGGAAATAGTTTCAATAGAACAGTACAATGGAAGTTTAACAAAAATAGCAAGTTCTGATATAAATACATGGGCATCTGCTACAAATGGAGATAATAGATTTTATTTAGATAATCCAAATTATAGCAATGAGAAAGTTATTGATAATGACCCAAATACATTTTGGATATCAGCAAATTCTGAAATAGAAACAATAGGAATTTACTTTAATTCTCCACAATTTATTGAGGGTATTGGATTAAAGTGGCCCGAGAATACTATAACACAAGAAGATGTACATTTAAGAAGACGTGGTACATGGACTCTCTATTATACATTAGATACAATAAACAACTTAGAAGAGGCTGAACTTGTAAAATATTTTAAAATAGAATCATCTTATTATATTGGAGAACCGCAATTAACTGGTCACGGAGAATCTGGAGTACCAACAGAGTTAAATTTTATTTTTAATTATTTATTACTTGCTACTGGATTTAAAGCAGTAATTAATGATTTGAATGTAAATACAAATTATGAGGTATCTTTGGGTGAATTTACAGCATATACTAAAGAACCAGAACCTGAACCGGAACCAGAACCAGAGCCAGAACCGCCTGAACCAGAACCCGAACCAGAACCAGAAGGTTCTCCAGAGCCAGAATCACACCCAGAGCCAGAATCGGCGCCTGAGCCGGAGTCGGAGCCTGCTCCGGAACCAGAATCACAACCAGAGCCTGAGCCAGAATCCGAACCCGCGCCTGAGTCTGAGTCGGCACCGGAACCAGAGCCAGAGCCTGAACCGGAAATTGGTATAGACCATCTATATACTCTTGACCAGGCATTTGGAGAAATAGTTAATCCTAATTACCCAAATGCACCGGACACATATGTGTTATATATAACTCCAATTGTTGGTGGAGCAAATATAGATGATAAAGTAGCAATTTATGTAAATGAAGAAATGAGAGGTATAGGTACAATAGGTCAATATGGAAATGATTTATTTGTATCAATAAATGTAAATACTAGAGGATATATTGATATAATTTCTGAAATAAGGATACTTAATTTTGTGACTTCTACTAATGGATTATTGGTAGTAATAGATTATAGTTCTGAAAATTTTGAGTTACCTATTAGTGGAAATAATGCTTCAAATCTTTTACCATTAGATATTACTGGAAAGATTCCATATTTAGAATCGGAGCCTGCACCTGAAATTATACCAGAGCCAGAGTCTGAACCTGAAATTGATATTTTACAATTATATACAATAAATGAGGCTTTTGGAAATATAGTTAATCCTAACGCTCCAAATGCAGCACCTGATACATTTACATTATATTTTAGTCCAATTACCGGGGGTGTTAATATAAATGATGTAGTAGCTATTTATGTAAATACAGATAATAGAGGTATAGGAACAATCAATGAATATAATGGCAATTTGTTTGTAGTAATAAATGTAAATACTACTGGAAATGATATTATAACAAAAATTAAGCTATTTCACTATGTTACTACTACAAAAGGTTTACTTATACAGATAGATTTTTCATCTCAAAATTTTTCATTACCAATTAGTGGAAATAATGCAACAAATATTTTACCATTAGATTATTCAAATAAGATCCCATCATATAATTTTGAAAATGAACAAGAACCAGAGCCAGAGCCAGAGCCAGAGCCAGAAACTACTAATCAAATAATATATAATAGTATGGAAGAAGCATTAGGTACACCAATTACTAATAGTTCAACACCATATACGTTATATTTTTACCCAATTAATGGACCAAATGTAAAAATAGATGATGTAATAGCAATTTACGTTGGAGATGAAAATAGAACACAAATGGCAACTATTAAAGAATATCCACCAAATCCAAATAAACTATTTGCAGCAGTAAATGTAACTACAACTGGCACAACTAATTATCCTGAAACTATAAGTAAAATAAAAGTATTCCATTTTATAAATACAACACAAGGTTATATAACTGAAATTGATTATTCAACACAGAATTTTAATGAATTAATTCAAGGCGAAAGCAATTCTAGAAATCCAATTCAACTTGATGTACCCTAGTCGTGGCCTTTACATAAAATCCACAAATATGTAATGGGAAGGATACATGTATTATCCAAATCTGATTTCAAACGAAAATATCTTGTAACTTATTCGCCCACCACATATACACAATCTTTAGTATTGAATAAAGGTTGGAATCTGATATCCTTTTATGTTAATTTTGAACTGAATTATTTACTAAGTGATGTTGATGTTCTAGAAGTAAAGAACGTAACATATAGTTATAATTCAGAAGTGCCTTTTTTTTCAACATTAAATTCAAGTACTTTCTCAATTGAATCAGGATATTGGTTACGTTCAAGTGTTGCAAAAACTATCAATTTAACTGGAGTTGGTGTATCTGCTATTAATATTCCGATAGTAAGTGGATGGAATCTAATTTCTTTTCCTTTTTCTGTAGATACTTCATTAAGTGTTATACTTAATGAAAGTTATGGATACCAAATATTAGAAATAAAAACACTAAATTTGAGTTATAATTCGCAAGTACCCTTTTTTGCAACGCTTAATACGTTAAAAGGAGGTCAAGGATATTGGTTAAGAGCATCCTCCAATTTTAATTTTGTTCTTAATATAGAAGAGTCTCCAGAACCAGAACCTGAATCTGAACCGGAACCGATTACTTATAGATATGTACGTTTACAATCTACATATACCGGTAGCAATGGTTGGATGGAGCAAAATGTAGACCCATCAAATGCCTGGAGTGATGGAATATCAACACAGGATTATACCGGAGAAAAAGCCCAAGAAATAGAATGGACTCAAATAACATTCATTAATAACGATAATGAATATGTTGGTAGTGCTCAACATGGTCTTATTGGAAATCCCGAAAAAAATCCAAATACATTGTATTCCATTAATATTTATCCAAAGGCATCTGACCTAAGTTTAATGAGAGCCAACGCACTTGTAGATGGAACATTTACACCATCTATATATGGGGTATCTACTGAGTTTAGCGATACTAATCCATCGGCATGTACAATTGATTTACTTAATTCCGTAAAAAAATTTGAAAAAATCAAAATTTATAATCGAATGACACAAGATAAAACAGATTTGTTTGGATTACAAGGTTATGAAGTATATTTTTCAAATGATCCGAATATATTAAATCCTTCCAATCAAATAACATTAAAGGCAGAAAATGGAGAAGTAAAATGGACTGGAGATAGTTCTCAATATACTATTGAATGTAGATATATACACCCTCTTTTTGCACAAAGTTACGGAGTATCACGTATAAATACATTTTCAATTAATAATACATCAAAAGACACAATAGAGGCATTTGAAATACCAAATCAACCATATATTGAACCATATGTTGAACCTGAACCAGAACCAGAGCCAGCGCCGGAACCAGAGCCAGAACCAGAACCAGAACCAGAGCCAGCGCCGGAACCAGAGCCAGAACCAGAAAATCCACCAGAACCAGAACCAGAACCAGAACCAGAGATTGTAGATGCTCAATTATATACAATAAATGAAGCTTTAACACCTATAATTAATCCAAATGCTCCAGATGGAGCACCAAGTATATATACAGTATATTTCAGTCCAATTTTAGGTGGTGTTAATTTAGGTGATGTTATTGCAGTATATGTTAACGAAGAGAATCGTGGACAAGGAATAACAAGAGAACATAATGGAATAAAATATTCGGCAATTAATGTTAATACTTCAGGAGAAAATGACATCATTTCAAAAATAAAACTATTTCATTATATAACTTCTAATAGAGGATTACTTGTTGAATTGGATTATTCATATGAAAATTTTTCATTACCGATTAGCGGTAATAACGTTATAAATATTATACCATTAGATTTTGCAAATAGAATACCTTATTATGAACCTGAGCCGGAACCAGAACCAGAACCAGAACCCGAAAACCCTCCTGAACCCGAACCGGAACCGCCTGAACCTGAACCGGAACCTGAACCCGAAATTAGTCCCGAACCTGAACCCGAAAATGAACCGGAGCCGGAACCAGAAAATGAACCAGAACCTGAACCTGAAAACCCACCACCCGAATTTATTATTGAATACGGAAGTTGTCTAATTAGTCTGAATGAATCTGGTATAATAGAAAGTAATATTCAAACATATAATTTAACGTGTATTCTTAATCTTTCACCAATTAGAGGAGTACATATATGTGATTATATTGGCATTTATTCAGATTCTGAATTACGTGGAATAGGTTGTGTAGATAAGACAAATGATATATTTAATATACAAATCACTACAAACATTGAATATAGTGGTGTAGATGAATTAACTGCTATCAAAATATTTAGACGTAAGCCAAAGAATTACGAATATGGATATTTAATTACACTCAGAATTACTGATGAAATTGTATTAAATTCTGGTACAACAACTCAAATTAATTGGGTTACTATTAATGATCCATTTGCAGAACCCACTCATTGTGACGATTGTACTAACGATGATAATAATTGTGAAACAGATGAAGCGACGCCCACACAGAGTCATTGGGAATGTGTTATATCTTAAAGTTTTTTATGAGATCTTTTAGAAGCTTCATTAAATTTCGTCAGTTTTTCATTTATATATTTTTCTAATAAATTGTCTTTATTCAAAAAATTAGTAAAATTATTGTGTTTTTTCCAATAATCTTTACTATATTTGAAATTTATTAACCAATCAATATCTTTCTTAGTTATATTATAAGTCCATTTAAAACCAGGCACTTTTTCACTATGGTCATATGCATTGAATAACTGTTCTACATTAGACGGAATACATATCATTGGTAGAGACAGCTGAAAATTTTCATACACTGTCTCTACACCGCAAGATGTAATAACACCAATTGACTTTTTACGTAAAATACTAAAATCTTTTCCGAATTCTTTAAACTCTATATTTGATGAAACAATGAAATCTGGTTTTTCTTCTAAAAATACATAAAATTTTATGTTCTTAAAAGTTCCAATTAAATTATACAAATAGATATTTTGTGGAATATTAAAATAGCAAACAATAAATCGCCTATGTTTATTCGGAGAGCCCTTAGTATCTTTTTTATTTCTTGTTTCTATTTTTATTAATGGTGGAATTGTTGTTATATGTTTATTATTTACACAATCTATAGCAATTTTGTGAGGTTTAAAATTAAAATTATCCACCATATAACAAGAAAATATCACAGAATTGGTGTCAAATTTACTATATTTTTTTTCAGAAATTACTTTATCATAGTAATAATCAAAATTTAGACGATTTTGTGTACTTATATTAAAAACATTACGTGATATTCCTGATACAAGTTTTATAGGTAAATGTAGATTTATAATAAATTCAGGACACTTACTTGTAACAAATTCAGAAACTTCTTTATAATGATTAGTACTATAATTGAGTAAACACAAAATTGTTTCATGAACTAAAACGTCTGTACTTTTATTAGACACATATTTTGGTTCATATAGGTTTAATATTGGAATTTGATTATTTTTAGCAAATTCAGTAGCTATTGTTTTTTCTCTACCAATAACAATTCCAACACATTTGTATTTGTGTTTTAAATTTAAAATAATATTTTTCATTTGTGTTACATGACCATGACCATTACTTTCAACAAAAATAATATAACTATTTTTATTTTTGTTGGCGAGGCACGACAGAATAAGTTCTTTTGGTAATGTACTAATATTCAATACATTATAAACAATTGAGTTAATAATTGTATTTGCTGTTTGAAACATTCTATTTTCAATACATATTTTACATATATTAACCAGTTGTTTTGATTGTATTAAATTTGAGAGGAGAAGAGAAGGCATAACATTAATACAATTTTATTTAAAAATTTTACTATGCATAACTATACTGTTTAATCTACTTGTTCCATAGCAGAATCTTCTACTTCATTATTATCTTCAAGTGGTGGTAAATCCTCAAGTGGTGGCAGTGGCTCATCGTCCGAATCAACCTCGTCTTCATCAATTGATAATCCTAACTTAATTAAACGATGAATTCTACTCGCAAAAGTACTTGGCTCATCCAAAGTAAAACCTGAAGTTAATAGTGAAGTATCATACAATAACCATATTAAATCTTTTACTGTTTTATCGGATTCATCTTCCTCCGCCTTCTTTCTTAAACAAGATATTATTGGATTATTATGATTTATCTCCATTGTCTTTTTTGAAGACATATAAGAATTGTTATTATTTGCTTGTAAAGCCTGTGCTTTCATAATTCTTTCCATATTGGCAGTCCATCCATATTCACCTGTTACAAGAATACAAGGAGATTCAGACAGTCTATTACTAACTACAGCCTTTTGAATCTTATCTCCCAATACTTCTTTTACTAATTTACACAATTTTTCATTAGATTTTGTAAATTCTTCTAATTCCTTTTTCTCTTCTTCAGAATCATCCATCTTTAGACCCTCCTTTGTTACGTTAATCAACTTTTTACCCTCAAATTCTTTTAGTTGCTGAACAGAATATTCATCCATTGGGTCTGTCATGTAAATTACCTCATAATCCTTCTTCTTTAACTTTTCAATAAATGGAGAACTTTCAACAGACTTTTTTGACTCACCAGTTATATAATATATACCTGGCTGATTTTCTGCCATTCTACCTACATAATCATCCAAAGATGTCATTACATCACCCGATTTTGTTGTATTATATCTTAGAAGTTTTGCAATTTTTGAACGATTTGTCGAATCTTCGTGTACACCTAATTTAATATTTTTAGAAAATGCTTCATAAAATTTCTTATATTTTTCATCGTCTTCTGAAATTTCGCTAATTAATTCCAAAGATTTCTTTATCAAATTTTTACGAATAACTTTTAAAATTTTATTTTGTTGAAGAGTTTCCCTCGATATATTCAATGGAAGATCTTCCGAATCAACAATACCATGAATAAATCCAAGCCATTCTGGCATTAATTCTTCACAATTATCTAATATAAATACACGACGAACATACAATTTAATCTTATTGAATTTTTTGTTTGCCCCTCCACCTCCATTAAACATATCAAACGGAGCTCTTTTCGGAACAAAAAGCACTGAACGAAATTCAAGTTGTCCTTCTACAGAAAAATGTTTTACAGCAGAATGTTCCTCCCAATCATTTGAAATAGATTTATAAAACGCAATATATTCTTCATTTGTTACTTCGTCAGCTTTTCGCATCCATATTGGTTTCTGACCATTTAGATGTTCCCATTCATTTGTAACCTCTTTAATCTTCTTTGTTTTTTTCTCCTTTTTGGTTTCTTCTTCATCAACATCTTCTACTTTTGGAGCATCATCATCATCTCCGTTAACATCTTCGTCTTCGTCTTCATCTTCTTCATCATCAGTTACCTCCTTTTCAATAGTCTTTTCAACATACAATCTAATAGGAAAATCAACAAATTCAGAATGTTTTTTTATTAGATCTTTTAGACGCCTCTCTTCCAAAAATTCTTGCATATCCTCTTTCAAAGTAAGTACAATACGAGTTCCACGACTAATTTTTTTGGATTCTGGAGAATCTTTTACAACTGTAAATGAACCACCTGCAGTTGATTCCCAAGTATATTGCTCATCGTCATTATTTTTTGATGTAACTTTAACATTATCTGCTACCAAATAAGCCGCATAAAATCCAACACCAAATTGACCAATCATGGATATATCTGCACCAGCAGACAAAGCTTCCATAAAAGATTTTGTACCTGATTTAGCAATTGTACCAAGATTATTTACTAAATCGGATTTAGTCATACCAATACCAGTATCACTAATTGTTAGAGTCTTGTTTGCTTTATCCGGAATAATCTGGATCTCCATGCTTGAATCTGATTCAAGAACACATGAATCTGTTAAAGATTGATAACGAATCTTATCTAATGCATCAGATGAATTAGATATCAGCTCTCTTAAAAAAATTTCCTTATTTGAATAAAAGGTATTAATAATAAGAGAAAGCAATTGATTAATATCTGCAGAAAAAGCAAATGTTTCAACGTTTGTATCAACGTTTGTATCAACGTTTGTATCAACCTTTGTATCAACGTTTGTTTCAGGAATACTTTCAACACTTGTATCAGTCATTGTATAATTTTTTATAGTTTCATTTACTTATATTTTTTTTATTTTCAAAAAGAATATCTAAAAGTATATTAGGATCTTCTTTTTTCCATGCAATAGTATATATAGCATTTAATATTGGAAAAACAGAAGTCAACCCCCTATTTTCTATATTTTGACCAATAATCAAACAATTATGTATATCCGGTATTTTCATATTATTGAAAAGAATAGATTCAACTTCTTGCCATATTTGCGCACAGTCTTTTTCTTTTTGTATATTAGATTCTTTAAGAAATTCTTTTGCAAGAATAAATCCTCTACCATAATGTGTAGTAAGTATAAGGTCACCTATTCCACAGGCATCTTCGAAAAAGGTTTTCTTAGATGGTAAAGGTATTTTTAATGTACAAGTAAAATTATACATTTCATGTATACCTTGTCGTATTAATGCTGCTCTTGCATTTACACTGCCAATATAATCAATAAATCCACAACCAAGAGATATTATATTTTTTAATAATCCAGCATATT
>MDSY01051563.1_pt1 | contig 14402 bp, 9 predicted proteins | sample 811131 | NCBI WGS metagenome assembly MDSY01 (sample SAMN05326643, study PRJNA326480) | marine metagenome | isolation source: seawater | place: Atlantic Ocean: South West | collected 2010 | reverse complement strand
TTAAAAAGATTAATTGATAAGGGAGGCGATGTAAACGCAAGAAATCAAGATGGAATTACACCACTTCATTGGGCAATAGCAAAAGGTGATGTAGAGATTGTTAGAGTATTACTTGCTAGCGGAGCTGATATAAATGTTACAGATGCAGAGGGGATTACACCACTTCATTGGGTAGCATATAAAGGTTATGAAGTTATTGTTAAGGTATTAGTTATAGCTGGAGCTGATATAAAAGCCACAGATAATAATGGAAGTACAGTACTTGATTATGCAGCACAAGGAGGTTATACAGGCCGTGTTGAAAAAGCTATAGAGGAAGGACAAAAGGAATTCATGCGTTTTTTAAATGTATATTTTTAAATTAAAAATTCAAATGAGGATAAACGTATAGATATGGCGGGACGATTTTAATAACACAGAAATATCTCATAAACGATCGTTTATGAAAAAGATTAGTGTATATATCTATTTATATGTTAATTAAAACTAAACGATAATTCTATTTGTCTAACATAAAACTCTAAAACGACCATAAATAAGTGTGATTTTCTTAAATCACTAGGATCCTTTTTAGACCCCATCTTTTTTTTGTTGGGATTCTTGTCTTTATTTAATTCATCATCATTTTGTTTGCTTTTCATATATAATAGTTACCCATAAAAGCCCATTAGTTAAACTATTTCTGTTTAGTTTTATGTTATAATGGGAAAGTAATATCAATATGTTTTTACAATGGAGCTATCAATGAAGGAGCGAATTGCTATTGTTTCGGGTTACCGTACGCCTTTTTTAAAAGCTGCTACTAATTTTTCTTTCTATGATGCGGATGATTTAGCTGCTTTTGTTCTTAAGCATCTTATGTTAAAAAGTGGTTTATCTAATAACGTCGTTGATGAGGTTGTTTTAGGTAATGTGGCTCAGCCTTCTAAAGCTGCAAATGTGTCTCGGGTTGCTGCATTAAAGGCAGGGTTTGATTTGAAAACACCGGCTTACACGGTTCAACGAAATTGTGCTTCAGGTATGGAAAGTGTTTCAAGTGCTATTAATAAGCTTTTGGCTCATAAGGCAGATACTATTGTTGCTGGTGGCACGGAATCAATGACAAATATTCCATTTTTGTTTTCAAAACCAATGAAACAATTTTTTGAAAATTTAATGAAAGCAAAAACATTACCAAAGAAACTATCGGTGTTATCATCATTTAAATTTAAACATTTAATGCCTGTTATTGGTTTAATGGATGGTTTAACTGACCCTATTTGTGGCCAAATTATGGGTATCACAGCTGAGAATTTAGCAAAGGAATTTTCTATTACTCGTAGAGAGCAAGATGAGTATGCATTTAATAGTCATAAAAAAGCATTAGCTGCTCAGGAAAATGGCTTTTTTGAACAGGAAATTATTCCTGTGCCAGTAGATAATAAATCGTTAATTACGACTGATAATGGACCAATGAAGGATCAGAGTCTTAAAAAGTTACAAAAATTAAGACCCTATTTTGATCGTCATTATGGAACTGTTACTGTTGGTAATGCGTGTCCTATAACGGATGGGGCTGCTGCTATGATTTTAAAAAGAGAAGCGGATGCAAAGCGAGATTATGATTCCATTTTAGGCTATATTGTGGATTATGATTATGCAGGGTTAGAGCCCAGTCGAATGGGATTAGGTCCTGTTTATGCAACTGCTAAATTATTTAAACGTCGTAATGAATCATTAGCCGATATTGATGCAATTGAAATGAATGAAGCGTTTGCTGCACAGATATTAGCAAATTTAAGAGCGTTTGAATCTGATTCATTTTCAAAAACGTTTTTAGGTTTAGATAAAGCATTGGGCCAAGTTAACTTAGAGACATTGAATCCTAATGGAGGTGCCATTGCACTTGGACATCCAGTGGGCGTATCTGGATCTCGTTTGTTAATCACCCTATTACATGCTTTAAGAACATTAAAAAAACAAAGAGGATTAGCAACACTTTGTGTTGGTGGGGGACAGGGTGCTGCCTTTATCGTGGAGGTTGAATAGTGATTTCATATTCTGTGAATGAGGAAGGAATAGCGTCTATTGTTTTTAATGATTTGGATAATAAAGTTAATACACTTTCAATGGCTGTTATGGAAAGATTATCAGCTTATTTTAATAAAGTAAAAGATGACTCATCGGTAAAATGTTTGATTTTACGAAGTGATAAACCCAATGTGTTTATTGCTGGAGCTGATATCAAAGAAATTCAAAAACTTTCATTACCAGAAGAAACAATTCAACTTGTTAAAACTGGACAATCTATTATTCAGCAATGTGATGACCTTCCCATTCCTACCATTGCTGTAATTAATGGAGTTTGTTTAGGTGGTGGCTTGGAGTTAGCCTTAGCATGTAACTATCGTATTGCATTGTTATCTGATAAAACATCTTTGGGCTGTCCTGAAGTTAATTTAGGTATTATTCCAGGTTTTGGAGGAACGCAACGCCTGCCTCGACTTGTTGGTGTTGTAAAGAGCTTACCAATGATACTAACAGGAAAACCTGTAACCGCTAAAAAAGCATTAAAAATGGGTTTGGTTGATCGATGTTATCCAGAAGGGTTTGAAGATGACTATATTATGGGGTTTATTCGTGATATTTTATCCACAAATGGAAAAAAAGCAATTTTAGCAAAACGTAAACTTTCTTTTTCTCATAAACTTTTGCAATCTAATTTATTTGGTCGGGCATTAATATCATCATCATCAAAACGATCTATTCAAGAAAAATCGAAAGGAAACTATCCTGCGTTGTTACTTGCATTACGTGCTGTTATGAAAGGAATTTATCGTCCCTTAGATAAAGGTTTGGATTTAGAGGCACATTATTTTTCACAATGTTTTAATACTAAGATCCCTTCTTATTTAACTGCTTTGTTTTTTAGTCAAGAAGAACAAAAGAAGCTACATTCATCTAGTGTTAAACCCTATGATGTTCAACAGGCTGCGGTTATTGGGGCGGGTCTTATGGGTAGTGGGATTGCGTGGTCATTTATTCATAGACATATTCCCGTTGTTTTAAAAGATATTAAAGAGAAAGATGTTTTAAAAGGAGTGTCTTTAATTGATTCTATTAATAAACAACTCTTAAAAAAGCGACGTTTAACAAAACGAGAATATGGTTTAGCTTCTTTTCGAGTTACATCTACATTATCATATGATGAACTTAAACGTTCAGATTTTGTGATAGAAGCTGTATTAGAAAAAAAAGATATTAAACAAACAGTTTATGATGAACTAGAGTCTATGTTATCTGATCAGGCCATTATTGCTAGTAACACATCATCTATTTCGATAAATGAATTATCTGAGACATTAAAACATCCGGAAAGATTTATTGGGATGCATTTTTTTAGTCCAGTTAATAGAATGCCTCTTGTTGAGATTATTCCTTCTAAACATACCTCTCTTGAAACCTTGGCAACAACATTGGATATAGCTAAAAAAATGAAAAAAACGCCTATTGTAGTTAAAGATTGTCCAGGTTTTTTAGTTAATAGAATCTTTTTGCCATATGTTAATGAAGCGATGTATTGTTTACTTGATAATGTAAGTATTCCAAGAGTTGATAAGGTATTAGAATCATTTGGTATGCCGCTAGGGCCCTTATCATTAGCAGATCAAGTGGGCTTAGATATTGGAATTAGTGTTTTAGAAGTTCTTCATACAGCTTATGGGAATAGGATGATTATCCCAGAATTTGCTTTAAATGCAATGCATGAACGTCAATTTTTAGGAAAAAAATCAGGAGCTGGGTTTTATTGTTACAATGGTAAAAATAAAAAAGTTAATTTAGAGCTAGTAGATTTATTAAATGATTTTAAACTCGGTCAAAATTTGGATGTTTCTGATCAAGATATTTTTGAGCGTTGTATATTTGTAATGATCAATGAAGCTGCTCGTTGTTTAGATGAGGGTATTGTAAAGAGTGCTAGAGAATTGGACTTAGCAATGATAATGGGAACTGGCTTTCCTCCTTTTAGAGGTGGCTTATGTTGTTATGCTGATTCTTTGGGTATCGATTATATCGTGGGCAGACTTAACTATTTTTCAAGGTTATTTGGATCTCGGTTTGAACCATGTGATTTATTGGTTAAGATTGCTAAAAATAAGGGTATGTTATCAAATAAGGAGTGAAACTATGTTTGATGTATTATTATTAGATCCTAAATTGCTGACAGGAATAATGGTTTTAGGAACTCTTTTTTGTGCTTATTTTTCTTTGCCATTTATTTTTTTTGCTGGTTTGGTTATTGGATATCTTTATAGTCTGGGAACGTCTACAGTAACGTTAGTGATATTATCATCGATATTAGTTGTTCTTACGTTTTCTATAACACGTCGTTATGTTTTTACATTTCCAATCTTTTTTTTAATGAAATCATTGGGTTTTTTACCAACTATATCAAAAACAGAAAAAGAAGCCATTGAAGCAGGTACAACCTGGGTTGATGCTGATTTGTTTTCTGGGAAACCCAATTTTAAAAAATTATTAGCTGTAGAGTATTCTGTTTTATCACAAGAAGAACTAGACTTTTTAAATGGGCCTGTTGAGACGCTATGTGAAAATGTGATTGACTGGGAAGTATATCAAAATAGAGATTTTCCCGATCATGTTTGGGAGATTTTAAAGAAAGATCGCTTTTTTGGGCTTATTATTCCTAAGGAGTACGGGGGATTAGGATTTTCTGCTACAGGCAATAGTACTATTGTATCAAAAGTAGGATCCCGATCAACTCCACTTGGGATAACGGTTATGGTTCCAAATTCTCTAGGTCCTGCAGAGCTTTTAATTCATTATGGTACTCAAGAACAAAAAGATTATTATTTACCAAGGTTAGCAGTTGGTGAAGAAATTCCTTGTTTTGCCTTAACCGAACCTGGTGCTGGTTCTGATGCAGGCGCGATGGTGTCTTCGGGAGAGGTTTTTTTAGGTGAGGATGGAAAGCCTTGGTTACGTCTTAATTGGAATAAACGGTACATTACACTTGCTTCTAAAGCAACGTTATTAGGGTTGGCATTTAAGTGTTATGATCCTAATAATATTTTAGGAGAGGGGGGTGATCGAGGTATTACCTGTGCTCTAATACCAACGAATACTGCCGGCGTTATTGTTGGTGATCGTCATGATCCTTTGGGTGTTCCTTTTTATAATTGCCCAACTCAAGGACAAAATGTTGAGGTTCCTTTGGATGCTGTTATTGGTGGAGCTGATTATATTGGAAAGGGTTGGTCTATGTTAATGGAATGTCTTAGTGCCGGAAGAGGGATATCTATTCCTGCAAATTGTGCAGGTGGTGCTAAACTAGTATCACGGGTTGTTGGCTCTTACTCAATGATTCGCAAACAGTTTGGTTTAGAAATAGGTAAGTTTGAAGGCATACAAGAACCTATTGCTGAAAATGTCGGTATTTCTTATATGCTTGAAGCAGCGCGACTTTATACATGTGCTGGTTTGGATTTAGGTATTAAACCAGCTGTAATTTCGGCAATTGCAAAATATCACTTTACGGAGCAATTTAGAAAAAGTATTAATCATGGTATGGATGTTGTGGGAGGTGCTGGGATTTCTTTAGGACCTCGTAATCTTTTTGGACATGCTTACATGGCAGCTCCTATTGCTGTTACAGTTGAGGGTGCTAATATTTTAACACGATCTTTAATGATTTTTGGTCAAGGAGCGATTCGTTGCCATCCATTTGCATTGGAAGAAATCAAGGCTATTGAAGAGAATAATTTAGGAAGATTTGATAAAGCATTTTGGTCACATCAAGGACATATTATTAGTAATCTTGTTCGTTGGATATGGTTTGAACTAACACGAGGATATTTGATTTGGCCTGGAAGATTAGGAGGATCTGCTCGTTATATTCAAAAATTAACGTGGATGTCAGCTAAATTTGCTTTTTTTGCTGATGTTGCGATGATTTTATTAGGAGGGGGGTTAAAGTTACGTGAGCGCTTAACTTCGCGATATAGTGATGTCTTATCTTGGTTATATCTTGCGACAACTGTTTTAAAGCGTTATGAGGCTGATGGAAAGAAAAAAGAAGATTTTCCATTTGTACAATGGTGTCTTGATTACTCTTTATCAAATATCCAAACCGCTTTTTTAGGGTTATTTAAAAATTTAGGTAGTTTATTTTTTGTTGTTCGATTATTAACTCAAATAAACCCAGTTGGATCGTATCCAAGTGATTCATTATCTTCCAATATTGCTCGCAAAATGCAACAACCTGGAGAGCAACGAGATCGATTGACACATGGTATATATTTATCTGAAGATCAGCAGGATCCACTAGGACGTTTGGAGTATGCTTTTAAGAAGATTCATGCGGTAAAACCAATTCACTTAAAATTGCGACAAGCAGTTAAAAAGAAACAAATTCAAAAGGAAAGTATTCACCTTATGATTGAAAATGCCTTAAAACAGTCCATTTTAACTCAAGATGAGGTAGATTTACTTCGTGAAGCAGAAGATTTAAGAGATGATGCCGTACAGGTAGATCAATTTTCTCAAGATGATTATATGAAAAAATCAGTGTGATTATTTTCTAGTATTTTGTTTTTACGCTTAACACTTTGTTTTGTTTTTGTTATCATTATTTCCTAAATTTAGGATCCGGTAGCTCAGTTGGTAGAGCAACTGCCTTTTAAGCCGTGGGTCGTGGGTTCGAGCCCCACCCGGATCACCACCTTTACATTTTCTTTTATTTCATTTTAGAGTGGATTTAATTCTTTAATCAGTTTATAGTTTTATCATTATTCACGTAAAATATTTATTTATGTAGATGGAGGATATTGATGAACTTTAAATTACCAACTCAGATCATGTTTGCGATGATATTAGGCGTTATTACTGGCGTATTATTTCGAGAAAATGCCTTATTTCTGGAGCCTCTGGGAAATATTTTTATACGCTTATTAAAAATGATTATTGTTCCAATTGTTTTTTCTTCTTTGGTCGTTGGTGTTGTTAGCTTGGGTAACGTTCAAAGTTTAGGACGCTTAGGAACACGAACTTTTTTATATTATATGGTAACAACAGTAATGGCTGTTATTATCGGTTTAATAATTGTTAATTTTATAAAACCGGGAATTGATACTAATATTGATTTATCCACAATTTCTTTAACTCCAATGAGTGAAAAGTTAGATCACGATGTTTCTGTTGTATCTGTTATTACAGATATTGTTCCTTCAAATATTATCTCATCTATTGCAGATGAAAATATGCTAGGGATTATTTTCTTTTCAATTATTTTTGGAGCAGCCTTATTATCTTTAGATGTTAAAGGGAATACGGTTAAGCAATTTGTTGAAGAGTTTAATGGAGCATTTTTAAAAATTACAGATTGGATTATGAAGCTATCTCCAGTTGGTGTATTTGCCTTGATTGCATCAATTGTTGGTCAGACGGGTTTTGCGATTTTTAAACCGGTTGCATTTTATGTTGCTACAGTTTTAATTGCTATTTTGGTGCATCTATTATTTACGTTATCGTCTATTTTAATTATCGTTGCGCGTTATTCTCCAATTGTTTTTTTTCAAAAAATATTTCCTGCGATTGCTACAGCGTTTTCAACAGATAGTAGTATTGCAACATTGCCGGTTACAATGGAGTGTTTAGAAAAAAATGTAGGTGTTTCTAAGAAAGTAGTTGGTTTTATTGCTCCTTTAGGAGCTACTGTAAATATGGATGGGACAGCATTATATGAAGCTGTTGCAGCTGTTTTTATTGCTCAGGTTGTTGGTATTGATATGACACTTACACAGCAATTAATTGTTATGGTTACAGCTGTTTTGGCTTCAGTTGGAGCAGCTGGTATTCCAAGTGCAGGTCTTGTGACTATGGTTATTGTTCTCAAATCGGTTAATTTGCCATTAGAAGGTATAGGGGTTTTATTGGCTGTTGATCGTATTTTGGATATGTTTCGAACATCTGTGAATATTATTAGTGATAGTTGTGGAGCTCTTGTAATAGGTCGATTAGAAGGGGAGCAATTTCTTGAGTCTGAATATTGATCTTGATCATATTAACTCTATTTTAAAAACATTATTATCAGATCATCGTTACGATCATTCGTTACGTGTGTCACATGAAGCTTGTCTCTTAGCAAAGCACTATCATGTTGATATGGATAAGGTTTCTTTAGCTGGGCTAATTCATGATGCAGCAAAAGAAATAGATGTATTTAATTCACACTTGGCATTTACAGATGATCACATAGTGATTTATAAAAACTATCCAGCGGTTGGCCATGCTTTTGTTCTTGATGTTGTTATTCCTGCTTATTTTGGATCACTCCCAGACGATGTTATTCAAGCAGCGATGTGGCATACATCAGGAAAAGAAAATATGACGGATAGTGAAAAAATTATTTTTATTGCTGATTTTATTGAACCACAACGACCCTATCCACAACGATTAGAGGTATCTAAATTAGCTTATGAGTCTTTAGATAAGGCTGTGTTTGAAATTGCATCATTTAAACTACACCATTTATTAAATGATAGAAAATCTATTTATTCTAAGTTAGTCGACTGTTATAATTTTTATAATTATATTAAATAAACAGAGGTTTTATTTTGTTTGATAGAGGAATTAAATCTATATTAATGAATGTTAATTCATATCCAAAAAAAAATTCTCGATCCTTTATTTTTTTTGTTGTTTTTGGGGGAGGAATTGTTTTTTTTCTAGCTAACTTTATTTTACTTTTTGTTCTTATTGTTCATTTAAATGTGTTTGATATTTTTTTGCATTTTTCTCCGAAATCAAGTATTTCAGGTTTTAATATATTAGCCTTTGGTATTGATGATACAGCACATTCAAAACGATCAGATGCTATTATTGTTGTTCATTTAAATAAGAACCAAAATCACATTGGGGCTTTATCAATTCCAAGAGATACCCGAGTAACGATACCAGGTATCGGTAGAACACGTATAAATCATGCTTTCTCTCATGGTGGAATTGATTTATTAACAGATTCTGTTTCACAGTTTTTAGGTGTCCCAATTAACTATTATGTTAAGATTGATCTTTCTGGCGTAGAAAAATTGGTTAATGCGCTTGGTGGTTTGGAGGTTAATGTTGAAAAAGCATTGCATTATGTTGATTATGCTGGGGATCTTTATATTGATATTCCAAAAGGAAAACAAGTTTTAAAAGGCAAAAAGGTTATGGAATATCTTCGTTTTCGACATGATGAAGAAGGGGACATTGGTAGAATTCGACGACAGCAGTTATTTTTAGATCAGCTTATTAAAAAGATATTATCATTTGATGGTGTTTTAAAGTTACCAGAAATTATTAAAACAGCTAAATCCATTATTGCAACAGATCTTTCTTTTGTTCAGCTATTATCATTAACTCGTGATTTTAAAGATGCTGTTAATCAAGACTCAATTTCTAAAGCTACCGTTCCGGGATCGGCTTCTCTAGTAGGTGGGGCATATTACTGGAAACCAAATGTAACTGCTTTGGATAAAGTAATTGAAGATGATTTATATGGTTTGGCAATGGTTTCAAAACAACTTTCTCAGAAAGAAAGTGCTGTATCTATGGATCAGGTAATTGTCTCTAAAAAAGATCCACAATCTGTAAAGAAAGTTAAAACAATAGAAACCTTGGTACAAATTGCTAATCAAAATACTCAAGATAAACAGGTTAAGAAGGATCGTTTAGAAGATACTTCTAGTACGATGTTTGATGATAAAGAAGTTGTAAGTAAGGACGATAAAGAGATTCAACTGGTTATGACTACGGAGTCATTAGATGATTTAGCATTAGAACCTATTGAAACCAAGGTGCTGTATTCAGAAGATCTTTCTGAAACATTTGATACATTTGTTGCTGAAAATGAAACTAAAATGTCAAAAGAGCTAGCAGATAATAATTTAAATAGTGTTGCTCAAGGACAGCGTGCTAGCGATAAAAAGGGTACTGTTGTTAAAGATGATGTTACTCAAACTATGTCTAATAATGAGAGCGTAACTGTTTCGAGTAATAATGACAATATTGCTACAAGTCCTAACCGACGTACCTTGTTTGCCAAAGAAGTTCAAAGAGTTGCTGCCACTGGTATTTTACATGATGTACCAAAGTTTGATAATTTGAAATGCGAGGTTTTAAATGGGATAGGAACGCCTGGTATTGCTAAATTTGCTGCTAAGGTTTTTAAATCGTTGGGGATGATTGTTCCTCGCTTTGCTAATGCTGGTCACTTTGATTATGCAAAAACAATGATAGTTGATTGGCGTGGTAGTATTGACCTGTCTTTAGAGCTTGCTCATTTATTAGAGATTGATCCGGCTAATATTGTTGTTTATAACTTACCTAATAAACCTTTAGATTTTACGGTTGTTTTAGGTAAAGATTGGTTGGAAAAAAAGAATTTGCTTGAATATATTTATGAAACGTATAAAACGCCTGATTCGTTTTAAGTATTTGGATGCTTGCTATTTGAACTGTAATTATGTACATTACGTTTAATTAATTATTTAGGTGTTTTTATGACAGATCTATCGTTACAACCATACATTGATTCAATTGTATCTTTATTAGATGAAAAAAAGGTTGAGGATATTCGAACGTATTTTGTGTCTGAAACAAGCTGGATGACAGATTATGTTATTGTTTCAACGATTAAAAATTCTGTTCATGCCAAGTCAGTTTTAGTTCAGCTTGAGCAATTTTTTCATAAAATGGATAAATCAGATGTCGTTTACTCACATCCGAGGGTTACAGGTGATCCTAACAGTGGTTGGATTATTTTAGATGCAAACTCAGTTGTCGTTCATTGTTTAGATTATGATAGTAGAAACTTTTATAACATTGATGCTTTGTTTGAAAAACAAGGTAATGTGCATTATTTTTAATATTTTCTTTGGTTTTAATTTTAAGTTAAAAGCTACAGCGCTTATTGTTTTGATATTTTACTGGGTAAGCTAGTATTTAATGATCATTTGTTTATAATTTCTTTGTATTAAAGATTATCTTTCTTTTTTTTGTTTGGTTTGGTAATGTAAACTCTAAATTACGTTTGTTTTTGGGGCTATAGCTCAGTTGGTAGAGCGCTTGAATGGCATTCAAGAGGTCAGCGGTTCGACCCCGCTTAGCTCCACCATATTTCATTTTGGGCGTATTTTTCGCCTAAATCAGCCTCATTTCAGCAAGAAAGAGCCAACTCTAAACAGAGAAAATTATAGTCCTAATAGAAGTCTTAACCGATCTGTAGTTCGTTCTTTTTCACTCTCGGGTACCTGTTTAATTATTTGTTCTAAAAGAGCTTCATTAGAAAAAGTGTCTGTATTATTAATAATCACAACTCGCTTTCCACCTTGATCGTGGGCAAAATTAATAACACTCATTAGTTGTCTGAAGCAAGTGTCATGGACAATTTTTTTGTCAGACCAGTGTATATCTTCTAAGAGCTCAACTGCAATGACAGGGGAATGGGTGTGAACAAAAGATTTAACTTTGATACACTTCCTTGGTTTGCTCGGTGGGATAGAACATGCCGTTTTACATTTGTTGTATGTATAATTCACAAGTCCACCTGAACTCATCCATTCTTCTAACCATTGTTTTTGAATTGGTGTAAGTTCATCGTATGCCTGGCCAAGTGTTCCAGTTGAAACTAATGACATAGTTATAGGTGACAATGACTGAAAGCCTGGAATAAACTCGACATTATCTCCTAAATGCTTCTTGCCTTTTTCATATGCATCAAACCCAACAACAACCCCAGCCGACTGAGGCAATTGCAAAGCGGCCAAGGCTTCCATTTGTTCCACTTCTGCTACAGGCAGTAAAGCACGATCAAACCTTGTCTTTCGTAAACTGGCACCATTCAATTCTGTCCTTAGAATCGTATTAACATACTGTGGTGAATGATAGCCAGGGAAGGGAACGCAGTCATATGATTCGTCTAATCTTATTCCGTATAGCGTATCAAAACTTAGTTCTTCATTCGATGTAATATATAAACCTCTGCCTGGGTTTAAAACAAACCAAGAATAAATTTCTTCTAACAAGACTTTTCCTGCATAACCAGCCAAATTGTCATCATCTAAAACCACAGCATCGGTTGACTCATTAAGAAATTTCCTAATATCAGCATGACATTGCTCTAATTCTTCCATACTGCTTGCTGTTTCAGTCCAACCCTTGACCATTACTTCTGAAATCCAAACAACTTTTTTACCTTTGCTTGCAAGTTCTTTAGCACAACACGCAGCAGAAGCCGTTTTTCCGATTCCAGCCTTCCCCGTTAGAACGACTTGAGTTGATTGACCACTTACCACATCAGAACAGAATTTTTTTGCAATGGTTAATAATTCTTCCTGTTGTGGGGTTGTCATATTTGCTTCGAAATAAGCAAAGTTCATAGTGTCTCGGTTCTCAAAAGGAATTCTTGCTAAAACTGCTTCTGATGGAGAAGGTATTTCTTCAGGTACATAGGTTACATCTTTCAACGAATCATGAGACATTGCTTCAACCCAACTTTGGAATTTTTTTAGGTCAAAACAAAGACTGGCAGCTTCAACTCCACATTCAGTAGCTTCTGTTTTAAGATCTTTAAAGTTGTCTGCCATGTTTATTAGTTCTCTGTAAGGGAATCCCAATTTTGGATGTTTTTCATCAAGATTGGCTTTTCTATAAGCCTCTAATTTATGTGCATCATTTGTATCTGCTTCTCGATTAAACGCAGCCACTAGGAGAGCTTTAACATCTTGTTGAGATATATCTTGTGTATGTTTCAATGAAGGAGCAAAAATTGTGTATCTTCCTCCAACTTCTATACAATTTTGTCCACCACCATTTCCACCTGGATGCTTTATGTTGTATAAGGAATTATTCTTTAAATGGCATACTCTTACCTGACCAGTATCACTTTTTGAGTCGCTAAAGAATGGGTATAGCGGATTGCCTAAATAGGGTTTTTTAGGGTCAGTCACTGGGCTGTAATTGAGTTGAGTAATATAGAAGGGTGCATTGCCAAACAATTGATTAAACGTCTCATTCCCCAACATATTTCGAATGCCGAACCAAATACCAAGTTGAGTAAACATGCCACAATCAACAACGCTAGGACCTTTTACAAATGAATCAAGAGCCTCTGCTGGGGATCTCCCTTTATACAAGAAAGCCATATAACCTTCCTCATGAACATAATCCCATCCTTGTGGGCATAAAGAGTTTAACTGTAATGCTTTTACTGAGTCGGAGTGCATTTCATTCCATTTTTTTGATAAATCATTATTGTAGTGAGGTCCTAGATAGCCATTTCCAAAAAGACGTTGTCTATCATCAAAATCAAAATTGGCGAATTTTGTAAATTGTCTTATACCAGCAACAAAATGTTCAAAACTTATTTCGGTTCCATTTTCGAAAGTTCTTAGAAATTCTTGCATCTGATGAGGAACTGGTTGTTGATGCATTGCTCTTAATTTATGTATGGCTGTGTGAAGTGGTGGTCTAGAAGATAGTTTTGCAATACTATCGGCTTTACCTGCATAGAGCGGTACTGGTATACTAGGTACAACTTTTTGCATTTTTTGGGTAGCTATTCCTGAAAAAATATTCGGCATTTTAAAATTATTCGGCATTTTAAAAATATTCGGCATTTTATTATACCTCCGCATGTTTTGGAGTCCTTCAATCTTGCTAGTTTAGTATGGGCTCCTACCTAGTTATCGGTTTTTTTTGACAAAAAATTTCACTTTTGAGTGTTTGAGGCTATAAATTGATACTAATTAAGCAGATTGAAGAAAGGGAGTCTGAGGGCTAAAAAAGGTTTTAACGTCATGAAGCCACCTCCACCATTTGTATTTCTAAATGGGTGCTAGTGTTTATATTTTATTGCTTAATCATAGCGTTTTTCCTGAAAGCTTTGTTAGTAGGTGTTCTACACACGTTTATCTGAGTACTATTGTTTATTTATAAACATAAATTTTTTTTATTTATTATAATTATTTTGTTATGGTTAATTTAAAACTTCTAATAAAAAAATCTATACCTATAATAAATTGGGTTTTGTTTTTATAATTTAGGATATGATTAACGTTAAAAACCGTTTACGTCTGGCTGTTTTAAGTGTTTTTAGTAAAGGAAATGATCCTATGCAGTATACAATGCAGTATTTAGGAGACCCTGGTTTGTATGGACCAGATTCGGTTACATGGAGAATTATTAGTGATGTATCTGGTTTTATGGCTGGTTTAAGAGCCTTAATGGTACAAGCGGCTCATCCTGAGGTGGTTGATGGTTTTTCTGATCATTCACAATTACATTATGATCCTATTGGTCGTATTTCTCGTACAGGTGACTATGTTGCTGTTACGTCATTTGGTGCTATGCCTGAGGTT
>MDSY01015732.1_pt1 | contig 14407 bp, 11 predicted proteins | sample 811131 | NCBI WGS metagenome assembly MDSY01 (sample SAMN05326643, study PRJNA326480) | marine metagenome | isolation source: seawater | place: Atlantic Ocean: South West | collected 2010 | reverse complement strand
TTATTCGAGGTGGTGAAGCTAGAGATGCTTGGAGTAAACCAATTACTACTGAACATACAATTAGTATTGAACAATATAATGAAATATGTAATAATAGTTTTATCAAATTGGGAGATATAAAATTAGATTCTACAGATAAACGTCAATCTACATTAACTGTAGAAACAGATGACACCTCAAAATGGTCAGGAAAAAAAGAACATATTTATGCTATTGTAAGAGATGGACTTATTATGAAAATAGGAGGAACTCGTGATGGTATGAAAGGAAGATGGGGATCATATGGATGTGGATATTATGTTCCACAAAGAAGTAAAAAAGATGGTACAGCATATCCTGGAAAAATGTCGGTAACAAATGCATATTTGTATCATACTATTGAAAAAGATTTACTTTATAATGATTCAAAATGGGAATTTTGGACATGGGAACTACCAGTTATAAAATTACCAGTAAATATTTTAAATGAAAATATAGATGTTATTGCACAAACATTTCATGCTTATGAATCAATATGTATTAAAAAATTTAAAGAAGTAACAGGACATATTCCTCTTCTCTGTGATAATAGCGACCCAAATTATTAAAACTATATATTAGAAGATATATAATCTATTTCTTTATCTTCAATATTGAAGTAGTTATATATTTTCTCATGATTTCCATCATATTCAATATCTGGTATAGGAAAGCTTTGTAAAATTCTTATATTATTAAAATTACCCCATCTACATATATTATTAATAAATACATATAATGGATGTTCCAATATGAGTTTATATTTTTCTGCTTCTTCTTTGGTTTTACACATTATAAATACAATAGATTGAGTCATACCACAATTATCTACAAATACCTTATATTTATCTGTTGTAGATATAAATACTTTATATCCTTCTTGAAATTTATGTGGTCGCGAAGCATATACTGTTTGTTTTGGTGTATGAATTAGTTTATATTTATAAGTATTGTCTTGAGAATCTTGAATAAATTGTGCTTTTGTATATTTATGAAGATCACTACTTGTTTTAACTTCAAATTTTTTCAAATTTTCATTATCAACTGTTTTTGATAATATAGATTGTACTTCTTTATTATACAGAAGAGGAATATATTTTCGTATTTGTGAAATAACACTACTTGTGTAATTATTTTTTTTCCATAATCCTGATATTTCTATATTTTTATAAGCATTGGTATTTTGCACAATATACCATGTAAAACTAGAACCAATCTTTTTAAAATATTTTTTTGCACTGTGAATATCTAGATGTATAATTTGAAGAGATGTTAGTTTTCCAATTAATACATTTCTATCAGCATATGACATCCAATTATCAGGTGTTATAAACATAATATATCCATTTGGTTTCAATAATCTTAATGATTTATCTATAAAATCTTTTATAAGATTATGATTTTTAGATGCACGTTTTCCATTTTCTAATATTTTTGCATATGGTGGATTAGCAACAATTAAATCGTAAAGTATATTGGTTTGATAGTTTAAATAATCTTCATTATATATTTGCAATGAGTAATTATTTGCATCAAATATTTTACGTACATTTTCTATTCTATTTTCATTTGTATCATTAAATTCAAGTATATTTTCAAGTATTACCTTTTTATCATATATTTTTTCTAATTTATAATAAATAGGTAAATGAAAATTTCCATTTCCACAACATGGATCCAATATTTTTAAATTTTTTCTATTCCACAATTCTTCTGGCAATTTTTGCATCATTTCTTCTATACAATCAATTGGTGTTGGTTCATCGTTGGATGATTTGTATGTGGATTTATCTTTATTTAAATTATTATTATAATAGTCTTTCAAAGTTTCAAATGAACATTGATTAACATTTGTAGACATAACTAATATTGTAATATATATTTACTTATTATATCAATTTTATAAATAAATATATTAAGATGCATTTTCTATGTCACGAATGAATGCTATGTTAAAAATAAATATAATTTGATTTATTACTTTTTTTAATTTAAAAAATCTTTCATTTGAAATATAATCTAATTTTGTATCACGATCTTTATATTTAAAATTTAAGTATTCATTTAAAAAATATAACGCAATGATTGGTATATATATACTTTCTTTTATTATAGTAGGTGACATTAATTGCTCTTTAATAAAATGAGAAAATACATTGTAATTAATAGTTTTATATATTGTATTTGAAATAATAATAGAATTTGGTGATTTTAAAGTTTGTAATATATTTATAATTTTAAAATTATGTATACAATCTATACAATTTATACTAATAAATAAATAAAATAAATAAATTATAAACATATAGATAACATATTTTTATTATTATTTTTTAATACTTTTTATTAAATGATTAATAGTTTTATCTCTATCTTTTATTTCATTAATAAGATGATTAGTTGAATACATATTATCGCAATTTGGATATATATTTTCAATATTTATATTTGCAATATCTACAAAACAATAATTTATTAAATCAGGATATACTATGAAAGGATTTACAACATTATGGTGTTTATATATTAAAATATTTTTATGATATTCATCTATAGATACAGGATTATCAAAATTCCATTGTATTAATGTATTAATATCAATAACATTCAATAGCTCTTCTGTATAATTATATTTTACAGAAAAATAAGCTAAGCTTCGAGCTATAGGACCTCTTGATTTAAGAGTAGGAATAAATAATTTATTTTTTTTGTTTATCATAACAACATCATGTTTTTGAGAAATAAAATCATTTAAATCATCTATTTGTTTACAGTCACTATTTATCATATGAAATGAAGACAATTCTTTTTGAGATAATTCTTTTAAATAAGAAGGATCTATAAATTTAAAATGCTGACGATATGTGTTTAATTTTTCACTACATAAAAGAAGATTATGCATATCTGCTTTCATTATATTTTTATTTTCATTATATTTAAAATACATTTGTGGAAAAATATGTTCAACATTTTTGCTATGTAAATTGTCTCCATATATATCTATGTTATTGATTTCACTATGAAGTATCTTTTTTGCCTTAACCCAAGAAACTTTTTGAAAATTTTTATTTAAGTCTTCTTGAATTACTTTTCTCAAAATTCCAGGATTGATTGTCCTGTAAATATATGGATTAAACGCGAAAAAGTTGGAAATCATTGAAAATAACATAATAATATATACATACTTCATATAATATGAATTACAAATTTTTATATGCAGAAAAAATAATTATATATTTAATATAATGTTAAATGTAAAATAATATTTGATTTAATTGACGTATTATATATGTTAGAATTATTTATTTTACTAATTCCTGATCTTGGAATTATTATTTCTTGATAAGGTAAAAAAGAAATATGTTTGGAATCAACTGTTATTATTTTAGTATCTGTTAAATTAAATTTTATATGTTGATTTACAAATATATCTTTTATATTTTTTTTTATAAAAATATGTATATTGTTATCACAATCAATATCAAGAAATTCCGGTAATTTTGGAATACATTTTATACATATTTCTACATTATTTTTAGTATCATAATACATTTCACTGTGCCATAATGGCACGTTAAAAATTTCATTATCATAATGAAATCTATATATTTTGTCATTTACTAAATCATTTATTGTAGGTTCTAATATGAATTCTTTATTTGAATTTTTTTTTAATAATTTATATATTTTACTATAAATAGATGTGGGTATTTTATTTTTATAATGATTGAGTATACTTTCTAAATTATTTAATTGTTTTTCATCACATTCATCTATATAAGACAATGATACATTGTTTACATATGTATAAATATAATGTTTAAAATTATGAATAATATCATTTGTATCATATTCTCGATCCTGACTTGTTTTATTTAATTCTATTATAATAATTAAATAATCATATGCTTCTTGAAGATTTTTAAATTCTTCATTTGTACCTCCTTTATCTGGATGAAATTTTAAAGCTTGTTTGTGATATATTTTTTTTAATTGTATAGGATCTATATTATATAATTCATCCTTTGTAATATTCATAATATTTAATGCTTTATCAATATTCATGAATTACTGTTAATAAGTAATAAAAATAATTCTCTAAATGATAAATTGGTCTATAATTATTATTAAAATGTTTAAAAAATGTATAGCTATTTTCTAATATATTTTTTGTTTTTTCTTCAGGTAATCGTTTTATAAGTTGTTTATTTATTTCATATAAACAATTATGTATATTAAGATTACATGTTAATATTTCATATATGGTTTCACGTACATGTGAAAAACTAATAGTATTATCAAATAACAATTTTACAATATAATTTGAAATTTTTTGTTCAAAATAGTTTTCAGGTATATTATGCTGAATAGATTTTAGATTTATATTATCATCATTATTAAATGTAATTTTTTTGATTTTTTGTATGGCTGATTTTGAAGGTACTTCGTAAGATAATATACAAGATGAATTTATTATATTATAAGGAATGAATGATACACATGTTGTTAATAATATATATTTTAATGTAACATTTGATATAATATTAGATGACATATATGTATAAAAAATTTCAAGTAGTTCATGATGAATATTTTGAAAATTTTTACATAAAATAAAGGCAGTTCTATTTTTTTTTATTTCGACAACTTGATTAATTTGATTAATAATTTCATACCATAATAATTTAGAGTTACATCCTAGTAAAGACATGTCAATTTCGAAATGAATATCACTAATAGAATAAATATATTCTTCTTTATTGTAATTAACAGTTAATTTTTTTTCATATTTTAAATTGGGGTAACTGGTATATTTTGATATAATTTTAAGTGCTTGACTATATTTACCAATACCTTCTTTTCCATATAATATCAAATGAGGCATATCATCTATAGATTCAGGAAATGAATTATATATCTCTTCCTTCTTTGGGTGTAAATTATATTTATTTACGTTGTTTATATAATGTTCATATGTATGGTGTGTTAATAAATTCATATATAATATAAAATAGTTTTTTTTATTATATATTATAACCCAATTATATTAATTTCACCGGTTATTGACTTTTTTTTTACGTACTGAATATCTTCTTTATGTATTTTATTATGACACTCTTCACAGACTGATATAAGATTGGCAGTATGATTTTTATGAAAGTCATTAATATAATTATTTTTATTTGCCAATTTTTGATATTGTAAATGATGAATTTCACTACTTATATTTTTTTTACACATTTCACAGATTGATGAGTTTACTTTATTTGCATTATAAATAGATTTTTTTAAATTTAAACTATCTTTATGTTTTAAATATTTCTTTCTTTTTTCATATGCATTATTTAAAAAATCTTCTGGTAATAATAATGATTTACATACTTCAAGACCATATATACTTTCACCAGGTCCATCTTTTATTTTTCTATCGTATATTAATGTTTTTAAATTATAGTCGTAACATACACTTAAATGTTTCATTTTTAAATTACTCATTTGTTTTATATCATCCATATTTGTTATTTCATGAAAATGTGTTGCAAATATAAATGAACTATTACAATTATGTAAATATTCTAATCCAGCCATAAATATACTTATTGCTGAAATATTTTCCGTGCCTGAACATAATTCATCACCAAGAATTAAACTATTTTTATTTGCCATTGTTAAAATAGTTCTTAATTCGCACATTTCAACTGCAAATGTTGATAATCCCTTAAACATGTTATCATTATTCAAAATACGAGTAAATAATTGTTTATATGGTGAATATATAAATTCACTAGATGCCACATAAAATCCTGATTGAGCCATAATTATATTCAAACCAATACTCTTTATAAAGCATGTTTTTCCTACGGCATTAGTTCCAAATAAACATATACCATCTTGATCATTTGTACCTAACGATATATCATTTGATACATATAATTCATTTTGTTGAATATGTTCAACTAATGGATGTCTTAAACTTTTAATATCTAAATAAGATTTATCACTCGTTTCATCTAAAATAGGTTTACTATAATTATACTTATTTACAATATATGTCTTATTTTGTAATATATCGACTGTTGATATTAAATTAGACAACTCATATATATTTGAACTGTATTGTTCTAATTCATCTAATGTTTCAAAATAATATTTTTGAATAATATCTTTCAGTTTACTTTTATATTTATAATACTTGTCACATAATGTAACTATTGTTTTATTTTCAATAGAATACTGATTATTTGCTGATGTTTTTCGTATACTATAATTATTACTATCTATGCTTTTCAATAATTCTGCACGTTTTTTTGTCATTACTAAAAATAATCCTGATTTTTCAGTAATATGCATTTTAACATATTCAACTTGTTTTGTTTTATTTTCTGCTTTATTCATAATAGTATTTATATTGTCAATAATTATTTTCAGTTCATCTTCACTTTCTTGTAATATATTTACATGTTTATCTATTTCTTCATAAACACCACTATTGAATATATTTACATCAAACTGTAATATATCAATATTACAATTATCTAATTTAAATATTCTCTCTATAAAGCTATTAATTAAGTTTATAGATTCTTTCGTTGATGTTAATATTGAACTAGTAATATAAGTTTCCAGTTCTTCATGATTTTCAATATATTCTATTAAAGTATTTACAGAGAGAAAGTTTTTATATATATCATATATTGATTTTGGAGTTATTCTCTTTAGTATAATTTGTCGATAACATTTTTCAAAATCTTTAAATCCTGTTAATGTAGTTCTAAAAAGTGGGATAAAATCTTCTTGTTTTAATAAATATTCTGTAATATTATATTCTTTTTTTAAATATTCTACATTACATAATGGATGAAGTAATATATCTTTTAATTTTCTATGTCCCATTGGTGTTTTACAATAATTTAAAAGATTATATAAATTAGATAATTTTGAAGTTTCATTTGAAATAATATTTAATTGTTTTAAACTATGATTTGCTAATAACATATTGTCTTGAAATGTTTCTATTGTAGGTACTTGTATATTTTTAATTAAATATGGATTATGATCACTTATAAAATTTAATAAATATGTAAAACTTTGTGATGATATTGTATTTTGTAAAAATAAATTATTAAATATATCATAATTTATAGAAGAATATATGTTAGAAATTATTTCTTTTATATATACCTGTTTTTCACAATTTAAAGTTCTCTCTGAGAATACACTGTTATCATCTAAATAAATAGTGTGATACTTAGAATTATCTATATATAATCTTTGTATATAGTCTACATGACTTGTATCAGTTCTAGTTGGAGAGATAATAATTAATTCACTAGGTTTATATATAGATAGAAATCTCTCAATATCATCATATGCAGTTGGTAATTTTGTATTTTCATTTACTGATTCATACAATATTGTTTTTCCAGTTAAAATATCAATACTAGATATTCCTGTATATAAATTATTTTTATGTTCATGAAACCATAAACATGAACAGTTATTAGATAAGTTATTATTATTTAAAAAAACAGTACCAGGTGAATAAATACTACTTAATGTTCTCTTGAATTTTTTACCATCTGGTTCTTGATCATATACTAGACATGTATACCCCATTTCTGTCATTTTAACTATATATTTATCTAATGTATAATCACGAAATCCACACATATAAACAGGATATTTTTTATATGTCATTTGCTTATTACTAATTGATAAATCGCATATAGATGATATTTCTTCTATAGAGCTCCCATAAAAAATATTATCTTCTTTTTTGATAGCATATATTTCATAAAATGCTCCAACCATTAAAAAAACAGCAGTTTTTTCACCGTATGTTGTTTTATTATTTTTTGTTAATTCTATATATTCTTCTACAATAGATGTCATTATATATTATCTGGCATTTCTTTATTAGTATTATATAATTATATTGTCTATTAAATTGAATTAAATAAAATTTTATAATATTATTTAATGAACATAGCTATTCCAATTGAAAAATATAAAAATAACAAATATCTATTTCTTGATCCCATAGAAAATACCATTATAAAAGATAGTATATTTCATAGAATCATATTATCAAACAATATCATATCTATGAATAATATTAATGTAGTATTAAATTTGTCAAATGTTATGATTGAAAAATATTATAATAAATACAAATGTTCTATTGATATAAATAATGAGTATTTCCAGAAAATTATAGATATAGAAGATAAAATATTATCCAGTATAAATATCTATAATAAAGATAAAAAATTAAATATATTGGAACAATTAAACACAGGACATTTACGTATATTTTCAGAAAGAGAATTAGAAAACAGATTATATAATAATTTTAATATAATATTAAAAATATCAGGAATATGGGAAACAGAAGAAGAATATGGTATAACATTTAAATTCTTTACATTATAATTTATTTATAACTTTTATATAAGTAAATTATATAATGAATAACAATCTAGAAAAGTGTAAATATATTATTTTTTTAGAAAAATATAAAGTATTTTCTTATTTCTGCAGTAATAGTATTGAAAAAATAAAAAATAAATTTCAAAAAAAGTGTATTGATATTATTCTTATTAATGAATTAAATGAAGTAAATAATTTGTTATATGGTGATAAACAAGTAATGTATGATAATTTAGAATATCCTACTTTTGGTAAGTTATATATATTATTTGATACTAATAATTTTATAAATGTACCTGTTGTTAACTATTATTCTATACATTTATATTTATTTAAAATGAAAGCATTTATTCATAATTTTTTAATTTTTCTTGCACAAAGTTTAGGAGCAAATGAAATATCTTGGAATTGTAATATTCAACATTTAGCTAGTAGTAATAGTTCTATATCTGGTACATTAAGTTCAAATAATATAGATTTATCTGCTGGATTATCAAGAGAAGAATCTAATGAAAATAAAATATCAAATGATCTTAAGCTTACTTATGATAATAATGGGAGTGAATTATTCTTTTCTATTACTAATAACGAAAAACCATGGAGTGTAAAAATATATAAATTGTTAAAAAATCCATCTGTTTCTTCATATGACATTGTTAAATATAAGAGAAATGATAATATTATTAAAAATTTTCTTGAAAATAATAGATATTTTAAATATGAGTTTTTTAAAAATAATGATTTTTTAATAGATTTTGTAAGAAAAAGACAAAACGGTATGACATCTATACATCATGAAATATTATTTTATGATAATCATAGAGCAATGTTTAATTATTATAATAAATTAGGTACAAAATATTTGGGAAGATTAGGATTTGAATATACAAAAGAATCAAATGAAACACATCATGATAAGACAATCTATCACGTAAACTTTCATAAAACAACAGAGTTGGAAAAAATAACTTTAATAAATATTATAGAAGAAAAACCTATAGATCAATTATTAGATGAAAGTAAACAAGTAATAGATGAACTATTAGATACAGAAAATGTTAAATTTATAAATGATAATAAACATACATTATATATTGTTTTACAAAAATATAAATATTATTTTCAGTTTATTGAAGGAGATTCACATATGAATGTAAAAAAAATAACATTTTTTAAACATTTGTTGAAAGCTATTTATAAAATTATAGATATAAAATATGAGAATATTGAATGTTATTTATCAAAAACAAATGATGAATTTATTTTACATATTGTAAACGATATATTGAACTCAATTGATATAGAATCTAGATTTAATTTATTAATTAATGATATTGATAATTTAACAAAATTAGTACCTACTAATGATATTTATGCAGATATAAAATATATTAAAGATTCATGTTATTTTATTGAAAATAAAGAAGTAAATGAGATACTGGATAAGATGCCAAATTATGAAACATATAAAAATATATGTCAAAAAGATGAAGATAATAAGAAAAATGAAGAATATAAAAATATAAAATCTATTGAATTAATTAATAAAAAAGACGGTAATAATTATGCATCATGTTCAGGTCTTTATAACCGTGACGATAATAGTATTGTAAATAATAAATATATATATGTCAATAAAAGTAGAACTCGTTTTATAGGTTATACAGAAGGGTCATGGATATTAACAAGTACAGAATGGTTACAAGCAATTATTGATGAAAGTAAAAATAAAAATAGTCATGGATTTGGAGGATTTCATAGTAGTTTATCAAATGGTGATGTACCAATAGCGCTATCTAAATGGAAAGAATATGATATCAAAATTATAGAATAATTATAATTTCTAATTAAATAAATTATAATTATTAATTAATATTTTTGTACCCATCTGTTGTAAAATATTTTAAAACTACATACATAAATGCAGTAGATATACCAGCACATGTACTAAAAAATACTACAATTGCTCCTGATGTTCCTAGACATATTTGTTCATTTTTAAATGTAGGTTCGTCTTTAATATTCATCATTTTATTGCTTTTATCTAAATAACTTGCAACGAATAATAAAGCTATTATATAAAATATAAAATTCAATATTTTTATTACTTCATATGTTTGAGGAAAATTATCTCCTTCTAAAATATCACTGTGTTCCATTTGAATCATGTATAATACAAAAGTTAAAATACAAATAGGAAAAATAGGTAAAGAATGTCGTATTCTTTGAAAAAATCCTACATCACTTTGTTCACCCAATGTTGGAACATTACCCATAGATATAAATGCTAATGCAAAAAGTGACATACTAAATAAACCATATAATCCGGCTGTTGCATTACTAGTGTTAATAAATGTTACTACTGCACATATACTTGCAGCAACAACTAAAAAAAAATTTTGAAGAGTTAATATTGATCTTTCAGCCATAGTTAATATATATTAATACTTTTTTTTATTTTTTGTTTTATTTAACTCTATATATTTATAAAATAACGATAAATCTTCTTCAGTTTCATAATCAAAATCGCATTTTTGAAGTGATATAAATAGAGGTTTTTTCATATTTGTTGTTTTATAATATAAATATTTTCCAAATTTACCATTCCTTATAGATAAATTATCGTCCAATTCTTTAATAATATTTTGATCACTTGATTTATAATTTTGTACTATATCTATAGCATCTGCTATATTTATTTCTTCAAATGCTTTATCCAAAGATGATAATGAATAATTTTTATCTTCGTAATTAAAATAAGGTCCAAATTTACCTTTCTTAATAATAATTTCTTTATTTCTAAATGTTCCAATATTACGCTCATTAGCATTATTTATTATTTCTTCTAATGTAAAATTATCTACATTATTAAAATCTATGTTAGAATTTACTGACTTAAAAATAGTTTTATCACCATCCATACATTTAATTACATAACCATTCTTAGCGTATATTAATGTATGTGTATCATCTATTTTTTTTTCTAATTTTTCTTTGGGATTTTTAATATTTTTTAAATAATCATGAATTTCATTGCATATATCTACATATTTCAAGTCATTTTTTGAAATTAAATCGAGTTTTTCTTCCATTTGACACGTATAATCATAGCTAAATAGTGATTCATGATTTTTATATAACCATTCACATATAATAAGACCAATAGATTCTAAAACTAACTTTTTCTTTTCTCCACCTACTTCTTTCGTAATAGAATCTTCATTAATTATTTTGTTTTCTAAAGTATATTCTTTACATTTTATTTTTTTTGCATTAATATTTGTTCTTTTTACATATCCACGAGTTTGTATTTTTTCTACAAGTGATGAAAATGTAGACGGACGACCTATACCTTTTTTTTCTAAAAGTTGAACCAAATTAGCTTCACTTAAATGCGAACCAACATTTTTATGTTGAGGTTTACATATTATTTTATTATGTTGAATACATGAATTATCTTGCAATTGATTAAAGTAATTATAATAACTGGTTTCTTTATCATTATCTATTATTTTCCACCCGAGAAATTCATATAATTTACTTGTATAACTATATTGATATGTTTGTGGTGCACTAATAATTATTTTCATTTTTTTACCTGTTGCATCTGCCATACATGATTTTAGTGTATGATTATATATGAATTTATAAACGGTAATATCACGTTTACTGCATGAATTATCGTGAAGAGTATGTAGTTCTACATTTGTAGGTCTTATAGCTTCATGAGCTTCATTAGATCCGCTTTTCAATGTAATATGATCTATATTTTTATGATTATATTCATTACCATAATTATTAGTAACATATTGTTGTGCTTTTACTACAAACTCTTTTGAATAACATTTATTGTCTGTTCTCATATAAGTAATGTATCCTTTCTCATATAATACTTGACATGACATCATAATATCTTTGGGAGAGTAATGGTGTTGTGTATTTATTAATTGTTGTATAGAAGATGTATGTAAAGGTAATGGTGGAGCTACAACAAACTTCATTGGTTTTTGTTTACTAAGTAGATGTTCATGTATTTTGGATTCTTCTAAAAATTTTACTATTTCTTTTTTTTGTAAAAATTCTTTATTTAATTCAAATTCAATATTTTTTGATGTAAAATATCCAATTGTTTTGTAAGACATTTTCATTTCTTTTTGCTGATTTTCAATATGATTTTCATATACTAATTTTAATGCAGGAGTTTGACATCTTCCCGCTGATAATCCTTGTGTACTGGATACATATTTCCATAATAATGGACTAATTGTATAACCAACCATTAAATCAAGAGCTTGACGTGCTTGTTGAGAATATACTTTATTCATGTTAATAATTGTTGGATTTTGTATGGAATGTTTTAGAGCGGATTCAGTTATTTCATGAAAAATAATTCGTTTTGTTTTTAAAGGTAAATTAAAATGATCCAATAAATGCCACCCAATTGCTTCTCCTTCACGATCATCATCTGTGGCAATAATAACTTCCTGTGCTTTTTTTATTGCGACACGTAATTTTTCTATTTGTGATTTTTTTTCATCCATGGGTTCAAATGTAATAGCAAAATTGGAAGTATAATCGATATTTTTTAAAGATTTACAATTACGGAAATGGCCGTAAGAAGCGATACATTTATATGGAGAACCTAAATATTGTTCTATTTTTTTACATTTAGCTGGCGATTCTACAATCACTAGTTTAGACATTATATATGTTGAAACATTATGTTTATATAGATTTTCAATTTTCACAAAATATTAACACCACATACATATATTATATTTTTTAGCGCATTCTATACAACTTCTGGGTGCTAAGTATAAATAACCAAATGGATTAGGACAATTATCAGGATTAGAATAACCATGTACTTTTTTTAATTTACATACTTTACATTTAAAACGACATGGACTTAACGCAGTTTCAACATCATATATTTTATGAATTTCGCATATATTCATTACTATAATTATAGATATAATTTTATATAATTATAATATATGGTATATAAAATTAATAAAAAAAATAGAACAAAAAAAAATAAAATAAGAAGAAAAACTAACACTAAAAGAAGAAATAAAACAAAAAAAAATAAAAAATCTACAAGAAGAAGAAAAAGAGGAGGATATGAATATGATAAACCAAAAATGAGTGATCGATTTAGTTCGTTATTAACACCATTATCTTTTAGTAAAGATCAATACTTAAAGAGAGGAAAAACTAGAAGTGATAATGCAAATTATGATAATGAAGTTCATATGGAATCATTATATGGTAATATAGAAAATACAGAAATAAAACCCCAATGTGACAAAAATACACAGATATGCAAATGTACATCTGATAACAAAAGAATAAAAGATTTAATAAATATGTTAGAAAATGGTGGAATTTGTACAGAATGTGAGAAACAATGTCCAAAAATATTAAGAGAATTAAAAAAATATAAAGATTTATCAATTGAAGATTTACAATCTTTACCTTTTACACGTAAAGGAATACGTAGATCAAGATTTCCTGCTTATTATAGAGGATATATGACACCAAAACGTATTAAAACATATATTAATTATTTATTAAAAGAAAAAGAAGCAGCAATAATAGATGATAATAATTTGAAAACAATGATACTCAATGAGAAAAATGAGCCTATATATGACTATGATAAAGACGGAAACATGATATCTAGATGTTCTCTTTTATATAGAGGTAAGAGGGCACCAGAAATTATAAAAAATTGTAATAAAATTTTTAAATATATAAATGATTTGAATAAAGAATTAGATAAAGATCCAACTAATAAAAAGAAATATATATTATTAGAAGATAAATATATATTATTTCAAGATAAATATATTGATGAAGATGAATATAATAATCTTGATGTTGATGATAATACTTATAATATTGATAATAAATTAATATTAATTGATAAAGATGTTTTTACAACAAAATATAGACC
>MDSY01044318.1_pt1 | contig 14410 bp, 15 predicted proteins | sample 811131 | NCBI WGS metagenome assembly MDSY01 (sample SAMN05326643, study PRJNA326480) | marine metagenome | isolation source: seawater | place: Atlantic Ocean: South West | collected 2010 | reverse complement strand
TCATCGTATTCTTTAGATAATAGCATTTACAAAAAAGTAAATAGTAATATTTATTCAGACGAACCAACTATCAAGCGTGGATCTTCCGGACGAATACACGATTTTGATGAAATATCCGAAAATAAAAATGACCAATCAAGTAATGTCACAAATTCAGATGAATTAGATTGCGAATTTGAACCAGAACCATACGTATCTCATATTCATAATTGTCAAAATAAAAATGGTCCAGAATTAAAAAACAAAAACTCTATTATTTGTGATATTAAAACGTTTATAAAAAATGCTTATGACAAAATAGTCAATTTATTCAAATCCTCCAAAAATTAATTAACTATTATTTTCTACATACAATTGTGTCGCTATTTCGATTGCTTCATTTATATTTTCTAAACTGCTTTCACTATCCAAAATATTTTTTAACAAAAGCAATTTGTATTTATCTACACAAGGACACTTATAAAAATTTAGTTTCCCAAATTTATCTCTATAATAATGTATTCTGACATACAAAATTTGAATAAAATCATTTTTACACTGAACATGTTCTTTTGGTAATGTTAATATAGTATTTTCATTAATCATAATTTGAAGTTTATCATCTTTAATAACACCAAAAAAATCTCTTTCACCATCACTAAATATATCTTTTGAATTTTTTACATATAATTTCATTGCACATGGATTATCAGTTATTATATTAACACTATTCATGTCAACAAGATTATTTTCAGGACAGTTATATATTGCGATAGCACATGTTTCAGTATTAATAGTGATTATTTCAGATAAAATGTTATTAACATTATCAATAATATCTGAATTAGGAATTTCTTTTCTTTCTAAATCATATTTTAATGCATAAAGATAAGAGATTATTATACTAATATTTTTATTACATGAATTGATTTCTTCAAGATATTTCAAATATTTTCTGTTTGCAATAATTTCAGTGTTATTAATTAATTCTTTTCTTTTTTCGAAAAAACCACTTATTATTGAGTCCATTACTATATATACTTTATTTATTAAAATTTGACAATTCTCTTATAAATTCTTCAAATTTATTCTTATCAACAATAATATTTGACCATTTTGTATTTTCATTTACAGATGCTAAAACTCCATATAATGAGGTAAAAAAATTAATAAGCGAATTCCACAATAGAAATGCATATTCTTCGTCATCCACCAAATTGTTTATTGATTCTATAATTGCTTTCTCTTCAATAAAGGATAAAGAATCTTCAAGTATTTCAAAATGCTTTTCTAATTCTTTAGAATTTGAAGATTCTTTTATTCCGGTTAAAACATTCTTAATATTATTGATAATAATCCTCAAATTATTATGTAGTTTCTCTGATAATAAGATATTTGAAAATATTGTTTCTAATGAATTTGTAATTGATAGAAATGAATCAGATTCAAATAATGATTCAGATAAATTAATATTTTTAAAGAAAGAATATATATTTTTGTTAAAAATATTTTGAATTGAAAATAAATCTAACGTTTCAGAAATTCTTTTGTGTGAATGTATTTTCGAAACATTATTTATGAGGTTTAATATATGTATATTAAATGGTGAATTTAATGAATCAACTATTAAATTTGAAAATGCTTTTTTGTCCATTAACAAACTATAGTACTTTTTTCTTATTTATAAAAACGCATCTCTTTTAAATTATAAAATATCACTAAAAATCTCTTTTTGTTATGAATGACTCATTATTTCCACATTATCATAAAATAAAATATTTACTTGATCAAAAACAGAGAATTTTATATAAATCACTTACAAAAAAATACAAAAAATCTAAATTTATTAGAGATAATACACCAATCAATGTATTAAAACATACTTCTAAAGTGTTAGTATTTACATATAAAGAAAATGTAATAAAATTAATATTTGAATCTTGTTCAAAATACAAAAATGAACTATATTATTCTGATATATTCTATGAAAATATGCATTCGCTTTCAGTAAAAAATGCTTGTATGTTGATAATACCAAAATATGAAACAGATTTAAAAAATGTTATACCAATGAAATGTGATCATAATAATTCTATTAAGCAAATATATCAATTAATATTTGATTTAGTAAAACAAATTTTCTCATTTCATTCAAATTATATCGTTCATCATGACATAAAACCAGCAAATATTGTAAAAACAAAAGATTTCAAATGGAAAATTATAGATTTTGGTCATATGTTATCGCACAAGACGAACTATTTAGAATCAGATTCATCAAATATTTCTTGCAACAAATGGATTTTTCATCGAGGTTCAAAAATAATAAATATTCCGGAATATAGTCTGGATTGTTCTAATAATAAAGAACAGTTTTTTTGGATATATATGAAAGATTGGTTTGGATTTGTCAATTCGACTATTGCGAATCCGGAATTTTATAATTTTATAGAAGAAATTAAAGATTATGTTCAAAAGAACGAATATAAAATCGAGTTAAATAGTTTTTTTAAAAATAATAAAAAAGCCAATTTAGATACGATTAATGAACAATACAATATAATTGAAACAGAATACATAGTAAATATTGTTTATAATAGATTAGTCAAAACAAATGCTAATAAATATTTAGAAAATCTTTTAGATATTATTATCAGTTTATATGATTTAAGGAAATCAATCAATAGAATGAATTCTATAAATACTTTAGAAAAATTAGAAAAATTAAAAAACAAATTCAAAATCACAAGTATTCCATATTACTTAAAATAATTTATAAAATTGCGCTTAAGATTAATTTTAATTAATAACAACTAGATTAAGAAATCAAAAATGACAGTTTCATTATTATTTTATAGCAATTATTGTCAAAACTGTAAACAAATTATAGAAGAAATCAAAAATTCACCTGTTAGTTTATCAATAAAATATATATGTATCGATTCAGAAAGTGTGAGATCTAAATTACCTCACTATATAAATAGTGTTCCAGCTCTAGTTGTTGGAGAAACAAATCAAATATTTGTTGGAAATCAAATTTTAGGATGGATAAAGATGACTTCCAACAATAATTCACAATATGCACAACCACCACCACCACCACCACAACCAAAGGGACCGGTTGGACCAAATGCATGGCACAATAATGAAATGAATGCATTTTCTGATATGTATTCGTTTATTGATGTAGACACATCCGCTCAAGGTGATGGTGGAATGTCAATGGTGCATAATTTTGAAATATTGAGTCCTGAACTAAATGCAAGTCGCCCATCGGTTGGATCAATAATGATGCCACCCGGCTGTCCAGGTGGCGCATCCATGCCAGTAGACTACAAAAACCCATTATCAAATTCATCAAACATTAATTCTAATTTTGGTAGCATTCAAATGAGTGAAAAAGCTAGTGAATTAGACAAGCAAATGAAAGATATGCTTAATAGAAGAGAATTGGAAGTACCTGGAATTCCAGCAAGAATTTAATTTTCCTTTTTTTGTTTCTTTTTTGCATCCATCGTCTTTTCTCCAGAAAATATTATTAATACATCTTGCAATGGTCTATCAGAAAAATCCGTAGGTGATGTTCCAATATTTCTAACATGTTCCATTCCTTCAATCACCTTACCAAAAACTACATGTTTACCATCTAAGTGAGATGATGGTGCTAAGGTTATAAAAAATTGAGAAGAATTTGTATTTGGTCCTTTATTTGCCATACTAAGCAAACCTTCGCTATCGTGTTTCAATTTGAAGTTTTCATCATTAAACTTATCTCCATATATTGATTTTCCACCAGTTCCATCGTAATTAGTTATATCTCCACCTTGAATCATAAATCCAGATATAATACGGTGAAAAGGAACACCTGCATATTTGTTCTTCTTACATAATTCATAAAAGTTTCTAGCAGTTTTTGGTACTTTATTGAAAAAAAGTTCGATAAATATTCTTACAGTTCTATCATCTGTCATAAAATCTTTTATAACAATATCCAAATATACTATCTTATTTCTCGGAGATTTTTTATCTTCCTCAATAATATTTGTAAAAGTTTCTTGTTTCTTCTTCTCTAATTCTAGCTTTTTTTCTAAAATCACATCTTTTGATATAAACTCTCCAAAATATCCAACACAAAGAGAAATGACTCCGAACAATATAGACATTTTGATGACACTTTCCATAAACAAGTTATTATTTTTATATTAGATTAATATAACTTAGTATGCCAAGAAAATCTGCATTAACCGGTGGTAAAAAAAAGACTCTCAAGGTAAAACGCGCCATGTTGAAAAAACGTCAAAAAAAGACTATTAAAAGAAAGAGAAATACTAAAAAGGCTGTTAAAAAAGGTGGCGCAATTGGATTTCCCTCACGTTATTATGGTGCTGCGCATGATACGAGTACTTTAACTGAAAATGCTAAATTATCTACATCGAAGCCATTGCCTGCAAATCATGGTTGGAATTCATTCGAAAATGTTGGTCCAATTGTAAGTTAATCAATTAATTATTTGAATCATTTGGTAGATTTGGAATTACATATTTATTTACTAAATCTTGTCCTACTTTAACTGAAGCATCATGTTGAGTCATAGAACCATTGTTGACTAAACGTTTTGCACTTAACATTTTGTTTAGTAGATTATCATCACAATTATCCGAACAAATCATATCAAATAATTTCGGATACTTTTCGGCAAAATTGCTATATTTTTCTTTGATTTCAGATTTGTTCTTATTTTCATCACGAAATTCTTGTCTGATTAAAAAAACAATTCTTTCATCTTTGCTATCCATAATGAAATTATTAATAAATTCATATTAAGCAATTTTACGCAAATTGAATTATTTAATTCCATTTAAGAAGAATAGTATGGGTGTTTTTTGCAAGGTAGACTATTTGGTGTTGTTGGAACCGAGCAAACTGGAATAGTTTTTTCACATAATGGATTACCCGATGCTGGTGGTGATCCTGATTTTGGATCAATAGGTTTTGGAATGCAAGGTCTGTGATTATCTTTTACCAAAAGACGGTTTGATACATTATAATCAAATGGAATTGTTGCTTTATCTTGTGGATTGAAACATAGATATTCCCATCTATCAAAACCAGTACCTCTTAAATTAGATGCTGGATCTACATGTCTTGATTCAATTGTATGATTAAAACAATCATCCCAATGAGTTAATCCTTGTCCATTATCTTCAAAGTTTGTGAAACTTTCTTCAAATTTTGCGTAATTTGGTTCTTTCAATTCACGCAAAGAAGGTCTAATTTTCGCAGCAGTTTTAGGAATTTTCATGTCAGAAAAAAGTCTATTTTCAGGACATTTTGAGGCATGACGATGACGATTATTTAATTCGCCGTCGGTATCTACCAATGGTTTGTTTCTATTAATACTATCACCACCTTTTTGTAAACGCACTGTTGGAGGCTTTGGATAACAATAGTCACAATTAGTAGATGGAGTAGCCAGCATATAACTTCCTGGACCAGCTGACTCATAAATAGATTGTTTGTATTGACACATATCGTAGTTCAAACGATTGAAGCTCATTATTAGAACTTTAAAATATTATTTTTATTAAGAACTATATTTCTTAGGAAATTGCATCTGATGTGCAGGTGGTGGGCATTTAGGTAAATCTAAACCCGGTGGTAAAGGCACAGGTTCGTACCTTATCATCTGACACGGTGGTAGATGTAACTTGTTTGCATCAATTTCAACATCTGATTTAGAAAATTCGCCTGGTATTCTTATCATATTATCTTGTGTTGGCATGAAAGTATTTTTCTTAGCTGGACAATTAGTATTTAAGCGGGTTTGTCCGCGTAAATCATTTTCTAAATCAACTAAATTTCCTTTAACTTGACTAACATTGTTGCCACCAACAATACCTAATTCCGGTCTGCAGGGACTGCATCTATAATAACGACTTGGGTCCAATAAATAGGACAAATAATCAACATTTTCGGATAATTGTGTCTCATAAGCACATGTATCATATCTTAAACGGTTCGAACTCATTAATTATTAATTACATTATATTCTTATTGCGCTGCGAATCGAAAAATTGTGGATATTTTAACATTTCTTTGTAACATTTTCCGATTGTAACTTGAGATGTTTTAGCTACTTCTGCGATATCACTTCTTAAAACTTTAGTATCTATATCTAACAATGTTGTGGCCATATAAATAGAAGCTGCGGCAATTGATACAGGTGTGTTTTGTGATAATATTGAATTCGATTTGCATATTGAACTCACATCTCTCGATTTTTTTAAAAGCTCTCCATCGTCCTGGTATAATTTTGAACAAAATCTCGCTAAATAATCCATCGATTGACAATCGTCTTTGTAACTAATATGTTCTTTGCCAGCTCTAGACCATAATTCTGTAAATTTTTTGTTTCCTCTAGTTACCCATTTGTCACTGATTTGAAATATTTCGGCTATTTCTTGACATGTTCGAGGAACTCCTTGTTTCTTACATGCCATAAACAAACAGGCTGCAATTAAACCTTTACGCATCACTCCACGCGCAATATATAATTCGGACACTGTTTTATAGTATTCGTGAGCCAATTTTGTTACATTTCCCAATATGCATCCATTTAATGAACGTAATGTTATATCTTGAAATATATTATTTAAACATCTTTCTTTATAAGTCATAGCTGACCATGAATGTACTTTTTGTGTTCTTCTCATACTATAATTTGAATTTGAATTTGATAAAATAATTGTTCCTTTTGAAGATTGCGGCAATAAATTATTTACAACTGTGCTACATCGAATTGATTCTGGTCTTGATCCATCAGGATACATTCGCCACTCTGCAGTATTATCTATAAGTGATTCTAAATAAGCGCCGCAACTCGGACATTCCCACATGTCTAAACCATGAGTTGTTCCAGGAATATTGCAGTCCTTACAAATAATTATTTTATTATCTGTGTCTTCCACATCATTTTGAATTGTTTTACCATTAATATCAAATAATACTTCATATTCATCTATCTTTGATAGAGAAATGCTCATTTTTGATACCAATTAAATATAAATATGTAACTCATTTTTATATCCTTTTATATCATTTTATTAATTTATGAATCTAAATAATTAACATAAAACAAAGTAAATTATTTTAATTAATGCAAAATAATGTTTTTAGTCCGTGGTGTTCAACATATAAAAGAAAAAGATCGATAAAACATCCTAGTTTAGTATATGAATCTGAAAATATGTGTTCTGTTGATCTTCCAGTTATAAATACTAAACTGTTATTGAAAACAAATTCAAACAAATCTAGTCATTACATTTCTGACGTGCAAACGGAAGCTATAGCTTATGCAATTAATAGCATTGAATCAGATGATTCAATCAATAACTGCAAAAGAGGATTTTTTTTAGGAGATGGGACTGGTGTTGGTAAAAGTAGAACAATTAGTGGTATTCTGACTGAGTTATGGTTAAGAAATCATAAAGAATATAGAGCATTATGGATTAGTATTAATAAAAATTTGAAAAATGATGCTAAAAATGAATTTCATATAGTTCAAGATATACAAACAAAAAAAACACCTTGGTTAGAACAAAAAGATTTAAAAAAATCATCAAATGGAGTATTTTATACAACCTATGGTTCATTAATTAATGAAAAACATTACAATACTATATTAAACTGGTTGGGTAATATCAACAATAATGTTACTATAATATTTGACGAGGCGCACACGGCAAAATCATATTCTTCAAAAAAAGCAAACATGGTTCTTACATTACAAAATGAAATATACAATCCTAGAGTCATTTATAGTACCGCAACAGCAGCCAGTTCTATTTCGGAAATGCATTATATGGATCGACTTGGTTTATGGAAATGCAATCATCAAAATTTTTGTAAATTATTAGAGCATTATGGACCGATGGCAATGGAAATGACCGCTTTACAATTAAAACATTCTGGAAAACTAATAAGCAGACAATTGGGATTTGATGGAATATTTATTGATGTTAAATCTTATAAACTGTCGAATTATGAAGAGGATTATTTTAATATTTTAACTCACAAATGGAGAAATATACAAAATGTTAATACTTTTGACAATTTCAATTTTTATCAGTATCTTATTACTGGATTTAAAATTAAACTTGCAATACAGGAAATAAGAAAATCTATTAATAACAATGAATCTGTTATAATTGGCTTACAAACTACTGGAGAATCATCATGCAATAGAAATTATGATTCATGTTTACAAGATTTATTCAATAAATATGAACAATCTGATAACAATTCACAAATATTAGATTCTTTTGGAAATATTATTGAATTTTCTAGAAATCCTATTGATTTAATAATAGATGAATTTGGTTCAGATAATGTTGCAGAAATATCTGGAAGAACAAAAAGAAGAGATATTACAAGTAAGCAGTGGATAAATGTCCCACATATACGTTCAGAAATTTCAAAGTTTCAAAATGGTGTTAAAAATATTGCAATTATTACTAGATCTGGATCTTCTGGTATATCTCTTCATTCACAGAAAAATATTAATAATAAGATACGACATCACATTATTGTTGAACCACCAAAATCAGCGGACATACTTGTCCAACAATTCGGAAGAACTCACAGATCCAATTCAGCAAAATTACCAAAATTTACTTTTATAGTTACAAATATTCCAAGTGAATTAAGATTTTTCCACGGATTAACCAATAAATTAGAAAATCTGGGCGCTTTAACGAAAGGAGATAGGCGGGTGTCATTGTTGAATAACATAAGTTTTGAAGGATGTTCACAAATTGATAATGATCATTTCAAATTATTTTTACTTGAATTTAATGTTCAAATTTCACTAGTTTGGTATAAAAATAATTCCATTCCAGATGATTTTCCATTAGAAAATGTTATTGATGGTTTATGTATGAATTATTATTATTTAAACAATACTAAAAAAGCTATTAATACGTTTACAAAACTTTTGACTTTTATTAACCAATATACAATTAATAAATCATATTTTAGAGAAGACAATGATACTATTTATAATTATATTCAAAATTTAAAATCACAATCTGCTACTAGTTGGAATAATACGTGGTATCAATTACTTAAAATGAAACACAATTATTTTTACAAACAATCCAAAATACTCATTTCTGTTTTATTAAAAGCTATAATATCGATTATTCATGATTATATACCACATTGTAAACAATGGATTTCTCATGATTATTGTTGGACTATTCAAAATCACAAAGAACATTCTCAATATGTTAAAAATATTGTTCATACAATTCTTTTATGTCAACTTAAACCTGAATGTTCTAATACAATTGGTAAAATACCTTCACATCTGATACACAATATTATTCCGTGGCTTATACCTAAAAATGATTTCTTCTTATTGCCAAGTGAATCACTAGAATGTTTAAATAATGGAATTCATTGCTCTACTAATATTAATAGTTTTTTGAATAAAATGTTTGAATTACAAATTTTTATTCAAAAAACTATTATGCAAATGCTTCGTTCACATAGTTTCTCTTATATATCTTCAAAAAAACATTCTATAATTACTATTGAAGAACAAATCCTTGGAAAATATAAAGAAGATTATACAATATGTTATGATAAATTTTTAAAAAATTCAGATTTTTATAAAATTGATATTAGTGTTAAACCAAAATTAACATTGGAAGAACATATTAATATATGTAAAAAATGGAAACATAGATTTATATCTTATGTTAAACATAAAAAACATCAAAAAAAATTTGGTGCTTTTATCAAATCTTTAAAAAAAAATAACTGGAGTTATGAGTTATATTATCCAGGTGATTGCAAAGCATGTAGGTGTTTTATGAAACACCAATGGCAAATTGAAAAACATAATTATGATATTATTGATTCAAATAATGATCAATGGCTAGAAAATGTTTCCAATCAAGTACATAAAAAAAATCGATTTGCAAAAAAATTTGATTTAACACTTACATTTTGTGTAAATAATGTTATAGACAATTGGAATCATTCTACTGGTAAAATTATTAAAATCAAAAACACACATATATGTCCTGATTTTATTGGATTATTGGTTAAAACCAAACAACGATTTATATAAATCATATAAAAATGAACCTTATCGTTATATAAATTAATATACAAATATACTATTAATACTAGAAAATGACTTCTAATTTGTTAGAAAAGCATATTCAGCAAGTTATTAAGGAAATAATTGAACTAGATGAAAAAGACTATATTCCTATTGAAGATTATCTATTTATGTTAGATAATCCAAATCCACTGTTCACTCCCAAAAAATTTGTAAAACTTGCAAATAAATTTCCAGAAGAATTCAAAAATTATATTGATGATAAAAGACCAATTAAATTTAATCAATTTGAATAGATAAAATATATTTACCTGTTTTAGTATTTTGGGTAATTCTCTGTTTTTTTTAAAATAAAAGTACACGAAAGTTATTGATAAAAAATATTAATGAGTGACTTTCAAAAAGTATGGGTTATGAAAGCTTTAAGTGATGAAAATAATATTAGTTGGAGCAATGCAGTTTCTTATTGGAATTTAAATAGTTATTCTATTTATAGATATATTTATCGATTACCATTAGGTGAATCTATTCCAGACGGAACTAGTATTACAAGTGAATATTGGGAAAGATTAGATACATATGATGAAAATTTGACATTAGATCTGGATGTTGGATATTGGATATTATTAGAAGGTATTATAGATGATCTAGACGACGGACAAGGAACATCTTTAGGTGGTCCTAAAATGAATTGGAAAGTTGAATTCAAAGATTTCTCAGGAAATTCAATTTATGACGGAGAAGAAATAAGAACAGATAATTATGGATTTTTCAATATACCATATAATAATTTGAATCACAATGGTAATTTATTTGAGATATATACATATTGTGTAGATTCATCAGGCTTTGATACATTGACGAAAGAACAATCTATTATTGGTGAAAATTTTAGTGCAATTGGAATACCTGGTACAAAATATTCACAAGCGACAGCGTTATCATCAATTTTAGCTACCGGTTTAAAAGAGTCTGAGGAATCAATAAATCTTGGATCATATGAGAGTCAAAAACAAAAATTTGAAACAGCATTTGGAATAAATATAAATACAAATCCTTACGACACAACTACAGATGTCGAAAATGCAAATAAGTTTTCTTCGGGTGCATTACAAATGGAAATTTTATTGTCTGGAATGAATAATGTTTTTAATGGCACTAGCGAAACTGAAGAAAATATTAAAATAGCTACAATGAAAGCAATAGCGAATGTAATATCTGAATCTTCGGGAAAATTGGATTTTACTGATGAAAATAATTTTTTGAAAAAAATTATTGAAAAAAGTGCAGAAAATATGAATATTAACGATGCAGAAACTAAAAACAGTTTAAAAAATAAGTCAAGTGGTTTATCTGAGTGTGTTAAATATATTAAAAAAACTGTTGAAAATGATGTTGATGCAGCAGATGCTACTGCTACAGAAGCTAATGATGCTATACTTGAGATGCATAAAAAATTAAAAGCAATTAAAGAGAAATTGAAAGAAGAATCCGAAATCAACAATATTGATGAGAGCAATTTAATTGATAAAAAAGGAGATTACGAATCTTTTTTTGATAATTATGATGTTCCAAAATATAATCCAGAACCATTTAAATTAAATGTTAAAATAATTTACGGATTGTATCTCGACGCGAACGGAGAGAAATATACTGGAACTGTAAATCAACCAGATGAAAATGAAACAGAGGATCAATTCGAAGAGAGTGATAGATACACACAAGGCTCAACAAGACCTACACAAGGTTTGAAGGATTCTGTTGACATTGCTCTTGATTATATTCATGGATTTTTAGTTGGATATAACGAAAAAGATAGTTCTGGAAATGACACATATGCATCTAAAGATGCAAATGAGTTAATAACAATTGAACAGGCCGATTTGACTTCTGCTGGACTCGCTCAGGTTCGACAAAAATCCATAGAATATGACGACGAGGGAAATGAAATAATAACAGTTAGTCCTGCTAGAATCGTTATATCTAATAGTGTTGTAGAAAGATCCATGGCCACGAACAAGCATTGGTCCGAAGAATATTACATTAATGATAACCATCATAATATGATGGTTATGACTATTATTCATGAAATACTTCACACATTGGGTGTTGGAACAGAATACGATGGATTTTGGGATGATGTTACACCAAGCGATAATTCATATTATCCTAAATTATGGAGAGGCGATATGTCAACTAATAGACAAAACTACAAGTTGAGTATGTTAGAGGGAAGAGATGGGTTTTATTCGTTGGAAGATCGAAATAAAAATGGATACGGTCAAGATACAGAGTCCGAGGCTGGTTTTGGATCGCTCCAATGGCCTGATGAATGGTATATTCGCACCGATGGGAGTGGGGCCTGGGCAGATTGGGTGAACAATACCCACAATGGTGCGTGGGACTTCAATGACCCCTCGGGCAATGGCTCCAGAGCCACATTACAGAATGAGATAGCAGGAAAAAATAGAGCAGACGATCGGCGCTTTTATTATACAGGGAAAGCTGGATTAAGAGAGTATAAAAGACTTTTGACTCCAAGAAAACCAGATGGTACTGTAGACATAGAACATAAAATGTATTGGGACGGTGGACGTTTTGCTCACTGGGATGGTATTATTCCAGAGAATAATGATGATGTTGCAGAATTCGTTAACGATGATGGAGTAAAAATAGGAGTTGATGCCGTCATAAATGACATGAAAAACAAACTAAATCATTTTGATAATTTAGTCGGAATACCGATTGAAGATAATTTTGGACCTGGAAGCGGGAATTTACATTTTGAAAAAGGTTTACGAGGCAGCCAAGACCCCACCCTGCCCTGGCACGGTTATTATAATAATGGAGTAGATGCATCTGGTGGTATAAATGCATATATGAACGTCGATGAATTTAAAAAAAAAGTACAACCGGTTTCTCTTAATCATGCAATTATAGGTAGGAAAGATGTATTGACAGGCGATAATTTTCCGTATAGCGGCTGGACTGCAATGCCAGATGATTGGCAAGATTTATCTGGAAATAATCATATTGATTCGCAGAATGACCCTATTGGAACTGTGTATGATAGTCGAGCAGTGGCAGCTGGCTTACTAAATAGAAACATGAAAACATACAGTGGTACTCGGCCCTGGGGACTCTCAGGACTAAAGATCTACGGTCTTGATTTAATTGATGATGTTAAACAAATATCTGCTCCGAATCCATTAATACATCCTGTAATTCCTAATGATATAATGACTTACACTGCTCAAAGATATTCATATATAACATCAATGATTTTGGGTATTTTAGAAGATAGAGGGTATAAAATAGATTATGAATCAGATAAATATACAAATACTGGTATACATCTTGATTATATTGCAGAAACGCACGACGGACGACAGACTACAGACGTAAGACATGATACAGATTCCGTTGATGGAAATAAGACCGCAAACGGAGATGCCGAAAATGCGAGCGTTGATTGGCTGAATGATAATCGTTACAAAATAGATTTGTAATTTATAAATAACATTCTTTATTGCATAATAAAAATTGTGAATTAGAAATCATATTCCAAGGATATAATTGTTGTTCACAAATATAGCAACAGATTCCAGCATAATCACATATATCTTTCACAATTTCTAATGGTAAATTCATTTTATTATTTAACATTTTACAATTATTTTTTATACTTGTAATATAAAACCAAAAGAATAATAATTGATAATAATCCAACAATATTTTTAAATTTGACTGGATATAAATTATCTTGTCCAATTAAATATATAAACATACCCAAACCACCACTAAATGTTAGCCACAACGATGCAGCTGACAAATCCTCCACACTCTTTGTAGTATAAGTTTTGATAATTTGTGGCAATAAATATAAAGAATAAACAAAACCCGCATACCATCCAAATATTTCTCTCATTATTAATAGACAAAATAATATAAATTTTTTTATTTATTAATGATATGTACAACGCGGCAAATGAAAATAAAGTTACTGATGATGAATTTAAATCATTATCAAAATTATTTAAAAAAGGCACTTCTACAGAACTTGAAGGCGCGCGTAAGCAACATGAATCATCTGCGGGTTCGACACAAATACAAATGATTATGGCTGGAGCTTTAAAAGATGCAACACCAGAAGAATACAATAAAGCTCCTTTTTATATCAATTTAGAAAAATATATTGAAGATGACAATATTGATGTGGAGCCAAATGATAATATTATTGGTCTTGAACTAAAAGACTATATGAGACTGTTTTCTCAAGAAACAGATAAGGAGAAAATACTT
>MDSY01016409.1_pt1 | contig 14413 bp, 12 predicted proteins | sample 811131 | NCBI WGS metagenome assembly MDSY01 (sample SAMN05326643, study PRJNA326480) | marine metagenome | isolation source: seawater | place: Atlantic Ocean: South West | collected 2010 | reverse complement strand
AGCTAGAATCTCATCGATACTTTCTTGCGTCAATTCGAGATCCCTATTTCCATTTCCAAATCCATCTAAACGTGTTATTTGTGGAGATGAACCATATTCAATCAATTGAAGTGTACCTCCTGCCTCTGGAATTGGTGCGTGAGGAATTGCAGAAACAACTTTAACAGCACCAACAGCTGCCTTTCGGCATGGCAAGTAAGGTTTTTTTTGTCCGTCAAGCAAGGTTGGGTCTTCAGGATTATATTCCTTGAACTGATTGTAAGCATAAGATATCGCCATGAAAAAATAGGTCTTATGGTTGACTAAGGTTGGACTACCTTGGGCAAACTTATCCTCGGTTATTTTAAATGAATGGCGAATCCCCTGGTCGGACCCGTCAACCATTTCCACTGGCATGGATGCTGAAAGCGCCTCATCAAACTCAAAATTAACAAGCCTTCCAACACCGTCCATTTTATCACACTGTGCGACAAGTCGAGCTTTGGTTGGGTCATCTAGTTCAGAAAGAGATACCTCATCGTCAACAAGCTGAAAAATTTGATATCCTTGGAACCTATAATACTTGTCAGCTAAAGAATCGTTTGCGACAATAAAAGGATCAAACTCCTCGTATGCCTCTTGAAAATTATTGGAGGAAGAACTGTTGTCTATGGTTAATATAAGCTCGTTTTCTAACTCCTGAATGGCGAGATCAGGCGAATGCGGACCCTCAAGTATTTTAAAGCAATTTTCAAATAACGCTTGTGCCTTATCGTCTGCTTTTCTTAACACTTCTACTGATGCAAAAGGATCTCCGCTTGTCGCACGGGCCCAAACTACACCTACAGTGATATTATTCACGGAGCCCGGTTTTAAGACAAAAGGACCTGCCGACTGTACAAACCTTCTGTCATTTGGGGTATTATTGCTGCTTTGCTCTGTCCATGGCTCTTGAGGGTTTCCATCAGTTCCCCAACCTAATGGATCTGTATCACCTGGGAACATGAAGTCACAAGGCGTATTAGGGTCTGCCTCCGCATCAGAAATATGACCGCTACCACCGTAAACAAACTTGGAACCATCTTTCCAAAACCCTTTCAAATAATTATAATAATCGGAGGCATTTGTTGGATCCGTTTGATTTGGGTTTGCACCATTTGTGGTATTTGAGTAATATAAAAACCGACGCATTCCAAATCGTTCATTATCCGGAATTCCATCGCCGAAACCAATGCCGTTTAATGCCTCATTATCATTAATTCCAAAGGCATTATCAATCCCATCATTATCTTGATAAGGCCCTTCAAAAAAATCAACACCAACGGCAGGAGGAGAGGATCCGTAACCCTTGTAGCCAGAATTATCGAGATCTAAATTATCACCATTGTAATAGTATGCTAAACCACGATTAACATCACAACCTACATAGTCATCATAAGGGTCTCCAAGGGCACCATCAGTAAAAAAACCAAAATACGTATCGTAAAGTGTTTGCGTACCTCTATTGATGAGCTCATAATTATAGAACGTCATATTATTAACCTCATCATTGGAAGCGAAAGAAAAAGCTTGTGACCTGATCTCCATTCCAATAGGGTCTGCTCCTGTCTCTGTATGTATGTTCCCTTTATCGTTCATGACCCACCAAAAATTAAGGTCTCCATATAAAGAAACGGTTCGGTCGACCGTACATTCTTTTGTGCGATTTATATCATGCCACGGGTAATCTCCATCTTGCCAATTATAATGGCCATCCTCATTGTAGTCATAAAATGGCGCCAGATAGTAATCTTGTCCTGCAGACAAATCTCCATGAGCAGGCCAGTTTTTAATGATATCAGGCACCTCATAGTTAGGATGAAGGTTTGCCTGAGTATTTGTACCATTCTGCTGATCGGCTACTCCTGCTTCAAACCACGAAGTGAACTCACGGACCATATCTTGAGTCGTAATAAAATGCTTGTCATAAGCATCACAAGTTTCATAATTCGTTTCAGCAAAAACTTCAGTAAGTGGACCAGTCCAGTAATCCTGACCATTTCGGTACCTTAAGGCGGCCAGCTTCAGTTGTTCATTTACATCTGTTCCTCCTAGCCATAATGCAGCAGTAAAAAGGGCCATAATTCCCGAGTTCTTGGGCACCTCGTACTGGGAGTTATTCTGTCCGGGAATCTGCCATAGGTTCCCTGCCGTATGCATCAAGGCTCTTACGTTATTAATTTCCATGTAGGTAGACGTCGTCGGTGGCGCACACCCAGCTCCTTTTTCAGGAATGATTTTCTTTTCTTCACTTCCATATTCCTGAGCAGTAAGCTGAAAGGTGCAAATGAGAAAGAAAACAAGGATATTTTTCATAGGATGAAGTTACTTATTTTTCAATAACTTATGTTTATTTCAGGGAGGAAAGCATCACTTATATGCGCTATTTTGACTTCTTTATTATTAAGAATAATAGAGACAATATCGAATCGACATTCACGACCAGGGAAATACTCGCATAACAAATGATCTGCGACCTTAACGATTCTTCGTTGTTTAATCTTTGATACAGATTCATAGGGCTTTTTTATACCAAGTGAGCTTAAGGCCTTGACCTCCACAATAATAATTTGATCTTTATATTCACAGACGATGTCGACTTCAAATCTGCCAAAGCGATAATTTCTGAAATAAATCTTATAGCCTTTTCTTTCAAGATATTGGGCTGCTTGATCTTCGGCTTGTTTTCCAATGAGGCGCATATAAAAGTTACTTTATTCAATAAGATACAAAAATCAGAGGGGAAAAGTACTACGATATAGAGTGAATAAAAATTATCTTTACAGGAGCGAATATTCAGAGCATGGAAAATATATTTATTAAGAACATTAAGGGGCTTGTACAAGTGGGCGAAGACTTTCCTGAACGCATTGGCGGGGCTGATGCAGGAAAACTACCCATCATTGAAAATGCATTTTTGGCACTTGAACGTGGTTGTAAGGTTGTTGCTTACGGTTCGATGGAAGATTGGGATGGAATTGACGATTGGAGAAACTTAGAAGTAATTGATGCAGAGGGGTGTTATGTACTACCTGCATTTTGTGATGCGCATTCACACACCGTATTTGCCAAAACAAGAGCAGATGAATTCGTTGACCGCATAAAAGGTCTGAGCTATGAGGATATCGCATTAAAAGGAGGGGGTATTCTAAATTCAGCAAAAGCCCTTGCTGAACTGTCAGAGGATGCTCTTTTTGAGCGATCATACGCACGTCTAGAAAAGATAATTGAAAGTGGCACTGGTGCATTAGAAATAAAATCGGGCTATGGTCTTTCCGTTGATTCTGAGCTCAAAATATTGCGCGTAATTAAAAGAATGAAGGAAAAAAGTCCAATTGAAATTAAAGCTACATTTCTTGGGGCCCATGCATTTCCTGTTCAATATAAAAACGACCACAACGGATATATCGATGAAATCATTTCTGATATGTTGCCGGTAATTGCTGATGAGAATTTAGCAGACTACATAGATGTCTTTTGTGAAAGAAACTACTTTTCTGTTGATGAAATGGAACGGATTTTAAAAGCAGGGAAGGAAATCGGACTTATACCAAAGGTCCATGTGAATCAATTCTCTACAATGGGCGGTGTAAAATCAGCTATTGACCTCGGTGCATTAAGTGTTGACCACCTGGAAGAGCTAAATCAAGCAGATATTGATGCGCTCCAAGGAAGCATGTGCATGCCAACCTTTTTGCCGGGTTGTTCACATTTTTTAGGCATCCCATTTGGTGACGCTCGCGCATTGATTGAAAGAAACATCCCTTTTGCGCTAGCAAGTGATTACAACCCCGGCTCAACACCGTGTTACAATATGTCCCAAATTTGGTCATTGGCTTGTATTAAGATGAAATTAACACCTGAGGAAGCCCTCAATTCACTCACCATAAATGCAGCTTATGCAATGGGGCTGCAGCACTCTCACGGAAAGATTCGTCTCGGCAGTACCTCTCCAATTATCTTGACCAAAGCGATCCCTTCCCTTGAATATATTCCCTACTCCTTTGGAGAACATCTTGTTCAACGCGTTTTCACAAAGAGATAAATATTAAAATGATGTCGGAAACGCCCATTGAGAATCATTCCTTTATTCAAAAAATAGCCGAGCTGATTAAGGCTAGGAATTACCCAATGGAAGACCTACATGTTATTGTTCCTTCTGATCGGGCCGCAAATCAGTTGAGGGTCGAAATTGCACGATTGTTTTCTAAGCCTATTTTTGCGCCAAAAATTGAGACCATTGATAAGTGGATGAAGCCAGAAAACCTTGTCGTAGTGGATGAAACTAGGCAGCTTTTATCTTTATATGAAGTCAGTAAGCTTATCCCTAATATTCCCAATTCAAACTTTGAAGAGTTTTTGAGCTGGGGAAAAATCATTTTACGTGATTTTAATGAGATCGATCGCTATCTGCTAGATGCTGGAGCTGTATTTAAAAACCTAGCTTCCATAAAAGAGCTAGAGAGCTGGCAAATTGACGAAGAAGATTATTCAGAATCACAAAAAAAATTCTTAGGATTTTGGGATGTGCTACCTGAACTTTATGACCTTTTTCACAAATCACTCAGCTCAAAAGGGCAGCTTAACGCAGGTAGGGCCTATAAGCTATTTTCTGAAGCTGAGCATGGTTTTCTTTCTCAGGTTTCAAAAACACAATTTATTTTTGCAGGATTCAATGCATTATCAAAAGCGGAACTTGTTATCATTAAAAGAATTATTGATGCGAAAAAAGGCTCCTTTATAAGTGATTCGGACGCATTATATATGAATGACGCATTACATGAAGCTGGTAGTTTTCTCCGAAAAAACCACGAATTCTTAGGTGTAGAATACCTGCCAAAACCATTGAATCAGCTCTTAAAAAAGAAGCTGAATGCACAATTTATCGAATGCGCTCAACACATTGGGCAAGTCAAGGTTGCCGCAAATGAGCTTAGCAAATTAAGTACAAAAGAGCTCAATGAAACACTCGTTCTATTGTGTGATGAAGCCTTAATTGGCTCTATGATTAATCACATACCTAAAAATGTAGCAAAAACGAACCTAACTTTGGGCTTACCTCTCACCCAAACAGCAGTGAAATCATGGGTAGACCTACTTTTCCAGATCCAGGAAAATAAAGTTAAATTTCAAACCGATTCCATCTATTTTTATGACCTGCAAAGATTTATAAATCACTCGTTTACAATCAGCTCCTTGTCACTAGATGAAGTGCAAAAACTAGGTGAGGTAGAAAGAAATGCAATTCGATTTAATAAAATTTTTCAGAATATTAGTTCCCTCCAACAAAGCGAAGAGCTAAGTATATTCTGCGGATTGGTTTTCGAAAACTGGAATGAAAACTGGAGCAAAGCACTTTTAAATATTCGTGCATTAAATACCTTCTTCATAAACAGAATGGATGAAGAATTTGAGTTCGAAAAAACCATTCTCTATGTTTTTGACGAGGCAATAGTAGAGCTTCAGAATATAATTGAAGAAGGCATTCCAGAAATGAGTCAAAAGAGCTTTAAACTTTTCTTTGACCAACATTGGATTAGTAAATCTATTAGTTTCTCGGGAGACCAAGAGGAAGGACTTCAGGTTATGGGTTTACTCGAGACGAGAATGCTCGATTTTTCAACCATTTATGCCCTTGGCATGAACGAGGGAAAACTACCGGCAACAAACCCTATACAGTCTTTTATTCCAATGGATCTTAGGTATGGATTGGGTCTACCAACAACAAGAGAAAAACAAGGTCTTTTTGCACATCATTTTTATCGCTTATTGCACCATTGTGAAAATCTCGTTGCCACGTTTTGTTCGACCAGTGAGCAAATTGGTTCCCAAGAAAAAAGCAGGTACCTTCTTCAGCTGGAGCTAGAGCTAGAACGCCTAAACCCAAATATTACAATTCAAAACCTACATTACAATATTCCCATTGAGGCAGTAACAAAGGAGAGCGCCCAAATCATAGAGCGAACACCGCTCATCATGAGTAGAGTTGAAAAATATTTCAAAAAATCTATCTCAGCTTCAGCTATAAACACCTATTTGCGTTGCCCACTAGATTTTTACTACAAATATATCGCTGAGCTCGGAGAGGAGAGAAATATTGAAGAGGACATCGAAAGCCAACAATTCGGTTCTTTGGTTCACCATGCCTTAGAAGTTTTATATCAACCATTTGCGCTGTTTGACTCGTTTGGAAATGAGGTCAAGCCCAAACCAAATGCACTCTGCGAGGAGGACGTATTGCAGATGCTCAAGCAGTATAAAAAGATTCTATATGATGAGTTTTACCATTACTTTGATAAAGATGATCAGTTATTCCTGAAGGGAAAGAATTTAGTGAGCTATACTATAGCCCAAGAAACGATAGAGAATACCCTGAAAAAAGAGCTTTCTTTTTTAAATACCTTGACAGAAGAGCTTTTTATTGTCCAGGTAGAAGCAAAACAAACCATGACCTTATCACTCAATGTTCACGGTCATCTACGTGATGTTTCCTTTACAGGTTATATTGATAGAATTGATAAGGTTGGTTCAAAATACCGGGTAATTGATTATAAGTCCGGAAATGTAAAATCCCAGGATGTGAAATTCGTAGAAAAAGAAAATGCAATGCTCACATTTTCAAAATGCAAACACGCTGTTCAGCTCGCAATGTATGCACTGTTTTTAAAAGAGGGCCATGGTTATTATCCTGCTGAGGCGAGTATTTTCTCCTTAACTGATGTCAAGCAGCTATCCTATCCTCTGTCTTCTCAGTCACACAACATGGAGGATATTTGTAATTTATTCAAAGGGTTCCTTGAGCAGCTTCTGGGAGATATTTTTGATTCAGAGCAATCCTTCGAGCATAATGAAGAATCTAAATATTGCAATTATTGTGAATAAAAAAACCTGAAAAGAAATCAAAAGTTGTTCGAAATCTTTTCAGGTAATCTGCAAGTTAAATAAAACCAAATATGAACAAAGAAATTGTTCGTACTATGCTTTAAAGACGATAATGTATTGAATAAGGTTGCTTTTTAGTCTAAAGATTTAATAAAGCTGCTCCTTTAGCACAGTTCTATAATCCTTAATCTCCTCTCTATTGATCTTATGTTCGGCATCCTTTAGTAAGGTAAGCAAGTAAACAAGGTTCTCGGTATCCTCAATCTCTAAAGGATATTCATTTCCTTCATCATCTTCCTCATATTGCGCTTGAACATTGAAATTTTTATTTTCTTCGATAAACTCATACATCAGCCTCAAGGTTTTAACAACCAAAGGGTCTTGCTCCTGCAATGCAATATTACGCAAGTCTTTTAAAGTTTCAATAAGCTTTGGAGCTTCTACTCCTTTCTTTTCAACCTTTGCAAGAATTGCATCAATCTTGTCATTTGCGTCTTGAGTTTTCATAATATATGTTTCATTTTGCCACAAATTTAAGGAGTTTACTTGAATAAAAAACAGAAAGAAGGAAAACATTATGAATGTGTTTTATAACCAAACCAAAGTTGGCGTTATCAAACCAAGAAAGAAATTCTAAATTTGCAGTATGGAGTTTTTGCTGAAGGCATGTAGTGTAGGGTTTTTGTTGAGCGTCATGATCGGCCCCGTATTTTTTGTGCTTCTAGAAACAAGTATCAGAAAAGGATTCCGAGCGGCTTTGGTTTTTGATCTAGGGGTATTGGTAAGCGATGCCCTTTATATTCTTTTGGCGTATCTTTTTTATGCTGAGGTTGACAAAATGTCCTCTGGAACGAACAAAGCTTTGTTCGGCTTTATAGGTGGTGGGATTTTTATTATCTATGGAATTGTAAACTTTTTTAAAAAAAATAAGCTCAGTACAGAAACCGCAATTGAAAATATTGATAGTCCTAAGGTCGACTTCGTAAGAACTTTTTTAAAAGGATTTCTTTTAAATTTTGCCAATCCATTGATTCTTTTTTATTGGTTCAGTGTGCTTACACTAGCCAATCAATCCATATCTGATGAATCTAGTGACCTCATGTTGTTTTTATTCTTAATCATTGTTCTGCTTACTTTTTTAGGATTTGATCTTTTAAAGATTGTTGGAGCTAAGCAACTGAAACCACTTGTTACAGAAAAGGTTTTGATCGGCCTAAATCGCCTCATAGGATTAGTCTTTTTCCTTTTTGGGGTTGTTTTATTGATCCAGAATTATTTTAGAATTTACCCTATATAAACCCATGAATCTAATACTTTCACTTTTTTCAATGTTTTTGATACTTTGCTTAAATCCTTTTTATGCACAGGAGATTAAGCAAGAGCAACTAACCGAACGCCAAAGATTATATTGGGATGCTGCCAACAAAAAGATTCGTGCTCGAGGTGCCTATTATCAAGATGAAGTTGTCGGCGTTACAACTGAAAAGCATGGGAAATGGTGGTTCTATGATTCCAAAGGAAACTTAATAGAAGAGCAATATTTTTATAGAGGACGAATTCATGGTAAGCAACTTTCATATCACCCTAATAAAAGTATCGCTTCAGAGAGCTATTTTGTTTTTAATGTCGCGGATAGTGTTTTTCGTGAATGGAATACTGATGGGCAGTTGATTGTAGAGGGTCTATATCAAATGGGGAGCCCGAATGGAGAATGGGATTATTTCTATAATGATGGAGCACTAAAATCAAGAAAAAAAATATCAAACGATACGGTTTATCTCATCGAACATTATACAAGTGATCCGCTGCATTCCCAAGTCGTAAAAGCTGGAGAAGGTGAAATCAAAAGCTTTTATGTAAGTGGAGGTTTAAAAGAGTTTTACACCTATTCAAAGGGGCTTAAAACTGGGCCATTCGAGGAGCGACTAGCCAATGGAATCATTTCAATATCAGGAACTTTTAATAGAGGCTTAAAGGATGGTAAATGGACCTTTTATTTTCCAAATGGCAGGATTGAGAAATGCATAAACTATAAAAAAGACACACTACACGGAGCATATCTCGTGATGAATTCAGACTCTACAATCAATACAATTGGGAGGTATCAATCGGGAAATAAACACGGAGATTGGTCTTGGTACAATGAAAATAATTTCCTGGAAATGGAAGGCACATTTACAGAAGGCCTTCAGCATGGAGAATGGAAATACTATTTTTCTTCTGGCGAACTATCTTATAATGCAAATTTCAATCGCGGGGTGCGCTCGGGACAATGGACTTATTTTTTCAAAGATGGTACGCTATTTAAAGAGGGGAAATACCTCAAAGATTTAAAGGAGGGCCTATGGATAACTAATTATGAATCAGGTGTTCTGCTAATGACGGGAGTCTATTCTAAAGGAAAAGAGCAGGGAGTTTGGGTGAATTATTGGGAAAATGGAACCATAAAGAACAAAGCCGAATTCAAAAATGGTATACTCAACGGAGCTTGGATTTCTTATAGCCCAAATGAAAACACCCTTCTGACAGGGAAATATAAAAATGGCCTAAAATCGGGCGAATGGAAAACATTCAACGACAAGAATAAGCTACTCTTACTCGAAAATTTTAAGGTCATGAAGAGTCAGGACAGTAAAAATGAGATCGTTGTCATTGGAAGAAACGAGGAGGTGTCGGTATTGCATGGCGCTTTTGAATCCTACTCCGAAACAGACTATGCAATTAAGGCTTCAGGTTCATATAAAAAAGGGAAAAAGAATGGGACATTCATTGACTACTATCCCGGCGGAGTTGTTCCAACTATAGTAGCACAGTACAACGATGGGAACCTTCACGGCTTATTCCAGCAATTCTCGCGCCGCGGTAATATCCGTCACCAGATTGAGTATAAAAACAATTTAAAAGACGGTGCATTCATCATCTTTAATGAATCGGGTAAGGTTGTTGTTAGGAAAAACTTCTACAAAGGACTAGAACTTAGAAACTAAGCTTTTCGGTTTGATTCAATTAAATTAGTAAGCTCAATAAAATCCTCAACGGAGCATTGTTCTGGTCTTTCGCCAGAAAACTTATCAGGAAGTACTGTTGTACCTAGCAATGACTTTAAAGAATTTCGCATCGTTTTTCTTCGCTGATTGAAAGCCGTTTTAACGACCACCTTAAAAAGCTTCTCATCACACGGTAATGTTTTTCGTGTATTTCGTATACATCGAATCACACCCGACTTGACTTTTGGCGGAGGGTCAAATACGTCTTCATCTACCGTAAAAAGATATTCAATGTCATAATAGGCCTGCATAAAAACACTCAGAATACCATATTGCTTATTGCCTGGGCCTTGTGCTATTCTTTGCGCAACCTCACGTTGAAACATTCCTACAATTTCAGGGATGCGGTCCTTAAAATCGAGACATCGGAATAAAATTTGAGAAGAAATATTATACGGGAAATTTCCAACAACATTGAAAGACTCATTTTCTAAAAACGCATCAATATCATAGCGTAAAAAATCGGCAAAAAGTATGCGCTCACTTAATTCTGGATACAACTGATTTAGGTAAGCAATGGATTCTTGATCGACATCCATGAGGTAAAGCAACTGAATTTTCTTTTCCTCTATAAGCCATTTGGTCAATGCCCCTGTACCTGGTCCTATTTCCAATATATTTTGACTCTTTTCCAAAGAGATGCTTTCAACGATTCGTTGACATATAGAGGTATCTTTAAGAAAATGCTGGCCTAAATGTTTTTTCGCTTTAACCTTCATGAATAAATTCTTCTATGATTTGAAGCTCCGTGCGGAATGCAGCAAACTTACCTTGAAATCTTGAAGTGTGCTCTTCCTGCAATGCGGCGGCATGCACAGATTGATAACGGTCTAAATGATACCGACTAAAGGCAACATACATAACGGAATAGGCTTTACCTCCTTGTTCCTCTCCCAATAGCCTCGAAAGTTTACATTCTCTGAATAACGCTGTCGCCATCACATCGGGTATATGCTTACTTCTCATCCAAGACAACCATTCTTGCTCTATCGATGCATCAAGACTCAAGGTAACGTTATAAATAATCATGTTCAAAAATACGCTATTCAACGGAAACCCGCGAAATCTTTTGTAAAGGTTTGGTGCACGGCCTAAAAAAAGTTATTTTTGAATAACACTAAACCAATAAATATGAAAAAAATTCTACTTTATTTTTGTGCGGTATTTTTATTTGCTGCACAAATAAATGCACAATCTTGTACCCCAGGTGCAAACTTTGCGGATTCAACTTATGGGATATGGCCGGATACTTCTACGAATTTCCCTCCAGCTGAAGCAGGAGTTGCCTATTCAACCGACTTAAACTTTAAGGTTCCCAATGAAGTTACTTCTGATATCACAGGTGGGGATCCAGCTTTAGAAGCTTTTATTGGTTCAGAAATTCAAGGATTTACCGTGACAAGTGTAGATGGCTTGCCATCGGGTTATGACTATGCATGTAATGTCTCGGGATGCGAATATCTTGGTGGCGAAAATGGATGTGCTAATGTATTTGGAACTACAAACGAAACAGGGTCTTACCCAGTAACGATAACTGTGGAAGGTGTAATTTCCGTAGTTCTTTTCCCTGGTTTACCCCCAACACCAGTTACCCAAGCATTAAGCTTTGGTGGCTACGAAATCGTAGTTGGTTCAGCCGGAACAATCGAAGGTATTATTGAGCCTTTGACCGTTGTTCCTAACCCTGCAACAGATAAAATAACCATTAATGGTCTTTCGGCATACGAGAAATCATCCATTGCAGTTATGAATATTGAAGGAAAAATTATTGCTCAAAAGGAACACAACAATTCCGGTAATGCAGATTTTGATTTAACGTCATTGAATAAAGGTGTCTACTTTGTAAAAGTGGCACATATGAACGGAATTGAAACTGTTAAGTTCATAAAACAATAGTTTTCTAAAGAAATCGATTTAAATAGAAAGGAGGCCAATGGCCTCCTTTTTTTATTGATAAAATTTCATTTCATCGACATAGCGAAAAACAGGTTCTGAAAGTAGATACCTTACATCTTTCTTTGCTTTAATGGAAGACCTAATAAATGAGGAAGATACTTTCATCACTGGCGCATCTTTGCAAAAAGAAACATTTGGGTGGCTCTTGAATTGATCTAGCTGCTCTTTTTTAGTGATTTCAAGTTCGTTCTCCTCTTGAGGTGTGAGTACCCTAGGATATACATATATTTTATGCTTCGCTAATATCTGCTCATAATTGAACCATTTATGAAATCCCCTTAAATTATCTTCTCCCATAATTAGTGCAAAATCATTTTCTGGATGATTTTCGATCAGGTGCGCAAGTGTATGGGCCGTGTAATTTGGCTTTTGCATTTTAAATTCAATATCACTTGCCCTCAACTTTCTATTGTCATCTATGGCCTCCTTAACAAGTGCCAATCTATGGAAGTCTGCAAGCAATGACTTCTTTTGTTTCAAAGGATTTTGCGGTGTAACAACAAACCATACTTGATCAAGGTCAGTAAACTCAGACATATAATTGGCGATCACTAAGTGTCCAACATGAATTGGATTAAAAGTGCCGAAATACAAACCTACCTTCACGATTTTAAAAATTGATTTACAATAGCCTTAGCATCCGATATAGCAATGTCAAGGTTGTCATTTTTTAAAATGACATCAAAGCCAGAAGACAAGGAAATTTCTTGCTCAGCTTTCTCTAATCTCTGCCGAATTTTCTGCTCAGAATCCGTATTCCGATTTCTTAAACGTTTCTCCAAGACCATTAAGCTTGGTGGCATTACGAAAATGGCCAATGCCTTCTTTCCAAATTTATTTTTTAAGCTCATACCTCCTACAACATCAACGTCAAAAACAACTGTTTTGTTTGCGTTCCATATTCTAGTAAGTTCTGAATTTAGTGTGCCGTAAAAATGGTCCTGATACACCTCCTCCCACTCGACGAATTCATTGTTATTAATTTTATTCTTAAAACCTTCAATTCCAATAAAATGGTAATCTTTTCCATTAACCTCATGACCTCTAGGGGCTCTACTACAAGCCGAAATAGAAAAGCTTAATTCCGAAATAACATCCAATAATGCGCGCACTATCGTTGTTTTTCCAGCTCCCGATGGAGCTGAAAAAATAATGACTTTTCCTTCATTTAGATTTTGAGAGGACACTACAGGGTGTTTAAAATTTGTTCTTTAATCTTTTCAAGGCTGTCTTTCATTTGAACAACCCTTTTTTGCATTTCAGAATGATTACACTTACTACCTATCGTATTGATTTCACGACCCATTTCTTGCGCGATGAAACCAAGCTTTTTTCCAGATTGATGTAACGGTAATGTTTCCAAGAAATACTTAATATGATTACTCAGTCGCATTTTCTCTTCAGCAATGTCTAACTTTTCGATATAATAAATGAGCTCCTGCTCAAAGCGATTGTTGTCCATTTTATCTGAAGGAAATTCATCTAATCCCTTCTGAAGGCGTTCACGAGTAGATTGAATTCTTTCTTCTTCAAAAGGCTCAATTTCGACTAGTAATCTTGAAATCTCGCCCGTTCTTTGTAAAAATTCTGCTTGAAGATCCTCTCCTTCTTTCTCTCTAAATTGTCTCACCTGACCGCAAGCATCTTTAGCAAGATCTATAACTTGCATTAGCTCTTCTTTGCCGGGAGCGACTCCCTCTGTATTGATGACCTCTGGCATTCGCAAAATCATGGACAAATAATCACTTTCTTTTTCACCCCAGGATGTATTTAGCATTTTTAGCTCCTCATAAATTGAGGTTGCTAATTCTTTGTTAACGAGGTTCATTTCGGAAGCCTTTTCACTTTCAATATGAATAGAAAGTTCAATTTTTCCACGACTGAGTACCTCTGCAACCAATTTTCTAATCTGAGGCTCTACCTCTTTATAAATGGAAGGCATTTTGACCGATAAATCCAATCCTTTGCTGTTTAGTGTGCGGATCTCAACAGAGGCCTTTCTCGATTGAAAAATGCTGCTGCTTTTTCCAAATCCAGTCATTGATTGCATCATAATAAGTTGTCTTTTAACAAATGTATAAAATTTGAATTTAGTTACTCGATTAATAAATCTGCGTCAATACCGTCGTTTTGCTCTTGAATGAACATGGCTATCTCAGCTATTATTTCATCCTTTTGGCTTCGCTCCTTCCGAAGCTCAGAATAATACTCTTTCAAGTATAATTGTGATTCTAGTAGGTGATGTTCTTCAAATGGACCCGTCAAATTCTCAATGACAGTAAGACATTCTATAGCGCGCATTAAATCCCCTTGAGTAGATAAAGCAACAAACTCAGCAATATATTCACTGAAATCAAGCTTACTATTCCAAACAACATTAATCAAATTGGTTGTCAAACCTTCATAAGTATCATTCTTTAAACATTCGATAATAATTTCTTTTGCGTCATTGGCTCTAATGTCAGCCAACAAAGACAGTACTTTCTTATGAATTGAAGCATTACTATGCT
>MDSY01136827.1_pt1 | contig 14417 bp, 12 predicted proteins | sample 811131 | NCBI WGS metagenome assembly MDSY01 (sample SAMN05326643, study PRJNA326480) | marine metagenome | isolation source: seawater | place: Atlantic Ocean: South West | collected 2010 | reverse complement strand
GATGTGTGGTTTGACAGCGGAAGTGTCCCTTATGCCCAATGGCATTACCCTTTTGAAAATAAGGAGAAGGTTGAGCAGACATGGCGTAAAGCCGATTTTATAGCTGAAGGGGTTGATCAAACAAGAGGATGGTTTTATACTATGCACGCGATTGCTACTATGCTTTTTGACGATGTTGCGTATAAAAATGTAGTCTCAAATGGATTGGTGCTTGATAAGAATGGTCAAAAGATGTCGAAACGACTGGGCAATGCCGCAGACCCTTTCGAAATACTAGAAACCTACGGTCCTGATGCGACACGTTGGTACATGATAAGTAATGCAAACCCGTGGGATAATCTAAAGTTCAATGCCGATAGTATCCCCGAGGTCAGAAATAAATTTTTTGGAACGCTCTACAACACCTACGGTTTCTTCTGTCTATATGCTAATTTAGATAATTTTGATTATTCGGAAGCAGACATTCCGCTGGAGAAACGTCCAGAAATTGATCGTTGGATTCTTTCTGAATTACACAGTTTAATTGCAAGGGTAGAAGCGGCATACGAAGATTATGAACCAACAAAAGCTGCGAGAGCGATCTCAGAATTTACTCAAGAATACTTGAGCAATTGGTTCGTTAGATTGAGCAGAAGGCGTTTTTGGAAAGGGATCTATGGAGCCGATAAAATTTCGGCTTATCAAACCCTGTACACTTGCTTGCTAACGATTTCAAAGTTAGGAGCTCCAATTGCACCATTTTTTATGGACCGATTGTATAAAGATTTAACCGAAAACACTACTAAAAACGGAAAAGAATCCGTACATTTAAGTGATTTCCCAGAGTCGAATAGCGCTTTTATTGATGCAGATTTAGAGCGAAAAATGGAACGTGCCCAGACCATATCTTCTTTGGTGTTATCATTACGGCAAAGAGAGAAAATAAAGGTGCGTCAACCATTGAAAAAAATTATGATTCCCGTCTTAGATGAAATCACGCGAAATGAAATTATCGCTGTTTCAGATTTAATCAAAAGCGAGGTAAATGTTAAGGAAATTGAGTTGATTGATGAAGGTTCTGGAATATTGGTTAAACAGATTAAACCAAATTTTAAAAAACTAGGACCCCACTTTGGAAAAGATATGAAGGTGGTAGCTCAAGCAATCGGGGGGTTTGACGCAGGAGAGATATCACTGTTAGAAAAAGAAGGTAAAATTAGTATTTCAGTTAACGAAAAAAATATTACATTGACCCTTGAAGACGTTGAAATTAGTTCTCAAGATATCGAAGGCTGGTTGGTAGCAAATAACAATGGAATTACTGTTGCTTTAGATGTTACAATCACCCCAAATTTAAAGAATGAGGGTATTGCAAGAGAACTGGTAAATCGAATACAGAATATTCGAAAAGACGCTGGATATGAAGTAACAGATAGAGTGGAAGTGCGTATTCTGGAAAATGAAATTTTAGAAGTTGCTGTGCAGGAAAATATGGACTATATAAAACAAGAGACGCTAACAGAAGTGTTGAAATTTGTAGGCCAGTTAGAAGAAGGAACAGATATAGCGTTCGATGACATAACAACAAAGTTAAATATTGTTAAACACTAGGAAATTATGACTCAAGTAAATAAAGTTAAATTTAATGATAAAGAGTTATTGGAGTTTAAAGCACTCATTAAAGAAAAAATAACCAAAGCAAAGGAACAGTTGGAGCTCATCGAAAGTGCTTACAGAAATGACAGTAATAACGGGACAGATGATACATCACCTACCTTTAAGGCCTTCGATGAGGGAAGTGAGGTCATGAGTAAAGAGACGTCATCACAACTCGCCATTCGACAAGAAAAGTTTATTCGCGATTTAAAGAATGCTTTAGTCCGTATTGAAAATAAGACCTACGGAATATGCCGTGTCACAGGAAAATTGATTAATCCAGAGCGCTTAAAACTTGTGCCTCATGCCACCCTCAGCATAGAAGCTAAGAACATGCAATAGGAAATCTCGTATCGCCTTCTGTGATTTGTGAGAATTTTATATGTTGAAACAACTAGGACTAGTTTTGTTCATTGTCTGTGGGTTTTCTGAAGCTACTTCGCAGAAAATAATAGAAAAGAGGCTTGATGCGTCAAGGTTTGAACGTTTAAGTATATCCTCAGAAATCATCAATACGATTACAATTTATTCAGAGGTTACAAATCAAATTAAAATTGTAACCGAAATACGTGGAGAAAACCACGAGAATGTAATGATTACCTCTTCAGAAGATAATAAAACACTTAACATTGGCGCTGCTTATGCTCCTTATTTTACTCCAGAAAATGATAAGTTAGCAGCGCATAAAGTTATGTCTGTAGCTTTAGAGTTGATCATACCAAAATTTTTAGATCTAGTGCTTTCTACCTCCATGGGTTCGGTGAACCTCTATGGAAACTATAACAGTGTTGAGGTGTATCTAGAAAATGGTAATTGCAAATTCAATAATTTTTTGGGAGATGCAATTATTACAACCAATCAGGGAGATATTTGGGTAGAGGCACAAGAGAATGTATCTGGAAGGGCTTTTTCCAAAAACGGGAAGGTTTTAAATTATTTGCCTGGTAGCGCAATATATACGGTTGTGGCTGAAAGTCGCGATGGAGATATTAGCATGCTGCAAACCAAATAATATTGTTATTTTTACCGTCTTTCTGCAAAGCGATTGATAGATGAGAAACATTGGAAAAACGCATCTAAATGGATTACTTTAAACAACTGAATTAAATGACTTTAAAAAAACCTGTTCTCATTATCGTTTTGATCTTACTTATCGATCAAATTTCAAAATATTATGTCAAGACACATTTTAGCTTGGGGGATGGTGTAAAAGTATTTGATTGGTTTCAGATTCTGTTTGTAGAAAATGAAGGAATGGCTTGGGGTGCTAAAATACCTGGCACCTACGGAAAACTTTTTTTAACATTGTTTCGATTGGTAGCCATTGTTGGAATAGGCTATTGGTTGTGGGATTCTGTGCGTAAAAAAATGTCTAAAGTACTAATTGTTGCAGTTTCCTTAATTTTTGCGGGGGCTTTTGGGAATATTATTGATTCCGTTTTTTATGGTCTTATCTTTAACGATAGTCATCACCAAGTTGCGACTTTATTTCCCTCGGAAGGTGGCTATGGAGAACTATTTTACGGCAAAGTGGTCGATATGCTTTATTTCCCATTATGGAAAGGTTATTTGCCAGAATGGTTGCCTTTTTGGGGTGGTACGTTTTTTACTTTTTTCGACCCTGTTTTTAACGTTGCAGACATGTCCATTAGTACCGGAGTAGGATTGCTTATTGCGTTTAATAAAAGAGCATTTCCCAAAACAGAGCCTACAAAATAGCTTGTATTTTTATTGATAACTTGGTGTCTGGAATTACTTTATTTAGGCTCCATTGATATTCCTAAAAACCCAAAATAGTATTACAATCGCACAGTAAGCAAGTATAAAATAGTTGTTCGTAAAAAGCTTAGATTGATGATTTTTCGAAAACAGGTAATTCCAGGCTTTTAGTCCAAACTCATAAATCACCAAGGGAATGGATAGAATTAAGAGTTGATTTAACTTGAAAGCACTCCCAATATTTCCATGCAGTAGTTGGTGAGTTGCTTGTTGCGAGCCGCACCCGGGGCATTTATAGCCACATACAAATTTGAAAGGGCATTTTGGAAAGAAAGAATGCTCTGAAGGGTTAAAAAAGAAGTAAAGCATAAAAACACCAACAACTAATAGAATTGCGAATGTGCTGCTTATTTTTTTAGACCCCATATGCCTAAGCGATTAGGTAGTTTTAGTATATAACTAAAGACTGTGTTGCCATTAGTCACTAAATAAAATACGTGAAGGTTAAAAATAACAAGATTATACGAGAAAAGAGTACACTTTTTGAGGTGTCACGCAAAAATGTAGGTTAATATGGGCGTTATCAAGGAAAGCATTCTCTTGTGCTTCAAAAAGCGATAGACCAACAATAATGGTATGTTGGCTGCACTTTCCTAGAAATTCATCATAAAGGTCTTTTTCATAACCAATTCTATTGCCTTTGGCGTCGAAGGCTAAAAGTGGAATAAAAACAACCTCTATCTGGTTTAAGGGCACTTCAATTCCAGATATGGGTTCGGGCATTCCTTGCGCAGTAATGAATAAGGATGTGTTTTCTTGGAGTAAAATATGTGATAATTTTCTATTTTCAACATTTACTTTTGGTACTGTTATACTTTTGTCTTTTCCTTGTAATATGTGTAATAGGTAGTCAGTATTTACAGCTTTTCTCTCTGGAGTAGATAAAAATATATGGTAATAGGAGGCATGCCAAATAGGTAATTCTAGCGATTTATTGGCTATGTTTAAGCTTAACTCCTCAACTTCAGTTGTTGAAAGCTTATTGTTGCGTGCTGTCAAGTTACTTCTAAATTCGGATATTGTCATTGAAAACTTGGTTATGGGGTGCGAGAAGTTAAGGGATAATTCGTAGAGATATGAAATATTGCATCTCCTTGATGTACAGTAGGTGAGTGATTTACATTTATAATATAACCTTTGTTTGGAGCTTTAACGACATATCGCATGGTGCCATATGGATCTGTAATTGTGGCAAGAAACTCGTCTTTTTCTACAAGTTTGCCACAGTCAATTTTAACGTGTAGAAGACCACTCTTTTGAGCTCTTATCCATTTGCTTTTTTCTATGATTATTGAGGTATTCTCTATGCTGCTAGAACTAAATTTTTCATCGAGCATGTCTAGTTTGAATAACACTCTTTTTACGCCGTCTACTCCTTGCTTTACTATTTTTTTATCGTTCTGCATTGTTTTACCTCCTTCAAATAATAAGCTGGGTATTCCTTGTTTAAAACAGATAGCTCGAAGCGATTTATTTAGGTTTTTAGATACAACAATAAAGGGGGCTCCGAAAGTTTTAGCAAGTTCTAATAGCTCTTTATTATCTGGCATCACCCTAACTTGAGGGGCATTATATCGGGCAGATCCACCGGTGTGAAAGTCTAAACAGTAATCAACCTCAGGCAATATGTTTTGTGTAAAATGAAAAGCCACCCTACTGGCCAGGGAACCAGACTTGCTGCCAGGGAATACTCTATTTAAATCTCGTCCATCCGGGAATGTTCTTCGTGCGTTTAGAAAACCAAAAATATTGAGAATTGGAATACAAATTGTCGTTCCTTTTTTCGGTTTGTTGATTTGTTTGGCTAATAACTGTCGCACCACTTCAACTCCATTAATTTCATCACCGTGAATTCCTGAAATCAATAAAACCGTAGGTCCTGGATTCAAGGAGCGCTCAATAATTACAGGTATTTCAATATTTGCAGCGCTGTATAATTTTGCGATGCTAAAGTCTATGGTCTTGCTTTCACCTAATTTTATCGTTTGTCCTAAAATGCTAATATCACCTTCCAAGTTCATTTCCATATTACATTAAGATATACGATTGCCAATTTAAAATTCAAATTTTGAAAACACCTCTTTAAAAATAAATGGAGTCCTATTCATTTTAGGTCAAAGAAACAGCTCAAGAGTTATTACGTTCAATATATTCAATAATATTTTTCGAGATATCAATTCCAGTGGCTGTTTCAGCTCCTTCTAATCCTGGAGTTGAATTTATTTCTAGAATCAAAGGACCACGACTAGATTGTAAAATATCCACACCACAAACTCCGAGTTTTAAGGCCTTTGCAGCGGCGATGGCGATTTGGGATTCTTCGTTGCTTAATTGAACAACTTCTGATGAACCACCTAGGTGTAAATTGGATCGAAATTCACCTTTTTTTCCTTGCCTTTTAATTGCAGCTACAACCACACCATCTACAATAATAGCTCTTATATCTGCTCCTTTCGATTCAGCAATATATTCTTGAATCACAAATCTAACTTTTGAGGCATTCAAGGTTTCAATGGTTGAAATAGCAGCTCGATATGTATCTGCCAATATAACGCCGGCTCCATGGGTCCCTTGTAAAACCTTAATAATAACAGGTTTATTATTAAAAGTTTTTAAGGTCGATTGTGCATCATAGACATTGCCCAAAATAGTTTTTGGAACGGGAATGTTTTCCAATGCTAGTATTTGAAAACTAGTCCATTTATTTCGAGACTGTAATATAGATTGGGCGCGAACAGTTGTAAAGACCTTCATTGTTTCAAAATGCCTCACCAAAGATGATCCCATATAGGTGTTTGAGGCACCAATTCTGGGTATAATAGCGTCTATATCATCTATTATGTCAGTGCCATATAGAAGCGATGGAGTGTTTTTTTCAATGGATAAGGTAAACAAAGAGGGGTCGAGGACTTCCATTTCATGGTCTCTAGCCTCTCCCGCTCTTAGTAAGCTTTGAGTTGAATAAAGAGACTCACCTCTCGATAAAATGGCGATATTCATTTTATTTTAATTTCTATTGCAATTTAGTGAAATTGGTTCTTATTATGCATTGATTAAAATAATAAAACAACCTATTTACCAATTGACTTCTTAGTAAACTTTAGGATCTATTAATTATCTTTGGTACATGCCAAATGCATCTGTTAAACTTCAAATAGCTACATTGCCAAATTCTCCTGGAGTTTATCAATATTATGATAAGGAAGAAAAATTACTCTATGTTGGGAAAGCTATAAACTTAAAAAAAAGAGTAGCATCTTACTTCAATAAGGAGCATGACAATGCGCGTACACGCTTGCTAGTCAAAAAAATTAGTGTTGTTCGGCATATTGTTGTTGCTACCGAAACCGATGCGCTTCTGCTTGAAAACAATCTCATAAAAAAATACCAGCCACGTTATAATGTGATGCTGAAAGATGACAAGACCTATCCATGGATCTGTATTAAAAACGAACGTTTCCCACGGGTTTTTTCCACACGCAGAATGATTAAGGATGGTTCTGAGTATTTTGGGCCATATACCAGTATGCGAACTGTGCATACCTTGCTTGATCTCATTAAGGGTGTTTATCCATTGCGAACTTGTAATTACGACCTTTTAGAAGAAAAAATAAGTGCAGGCAAGTATAAACTATGTCTCGAATACCATCTTGGTAATTGTCTCGGTCCATGTGAAGGTCATTATTCCGAAAGAGAATACAATGAGACCATTGATGCTATTCGAAATATTTTAAAAGGAAATTTCAAAGAATCCCTGCACAAATTTAAAGCACAAATGTCAACCTTAGCATCCCAGTTAAAGTTTGAGGATGCACAACGGGTGAAAGAAAAAATAAACATTTTAGAGAATTATCAGGCGAAATCAACAGTCGTTAACCCAAAGATAAATAACGTCGATGTTTTTTCGGTGATTTCGGATGAAAGTTATGGTTATGTAAATTATCTTCAGATTTCTTATGGAGCTATTATCAGATCACATACGTTGGAAATTAAAAAAAAATTAGATGAAAGTGACGTTCAATTATTGCAATTGGCAGTTTTTGAATTGAGGCAACGGTTTGCATCAATTTGCAAAGAAGTATATGTTCCCTTTTCTATTACTGTGGAAGAAGGTGTAAAAGTTCACGTTCCGAAAGCAGGAGATAAAAAGCAGATTTTGGAGCTCTCGGTAAGAAATGCAAAGTATTTTAGAATGGAGCGGTTTAAGCAGGCTAGAATTGTAGACCCAGATCGACATGAAAATCGCATCATGGCGCAAATGAAAAAAGACCTAAGATTAACGCTAGAGCCGCGGCATATTGAGTGTTTTGATAATAGCAATATACAAGGAACAAACCCTGTAGCCGCTTGTGTTGTATTTAAAAATGGGAAACCAAGTAAAAAAGAGTATCGTAAATATAATATCAAGACAGTTGTAGGGCCAGATGATTTCGCTTCCATGGAAGAAGTGGTTTACCGCAGATATAAAAGGTTGTTGGAAGAGAAGCAGCCACTGCCTCAACTTATCATCGTTGATGGAGGAAAGGGACAGCTATCGTCTTCTTTAAAAAGTATAGACAAACTTGAACTGCGAGGAAAAATTGCAGTTGTAGGAATAGCAAAAAGACTCGAAGAATTGTTTTATCCCGATGACCCTATTCCTTTGTATCTTGATAAGAAGTCTGAAACTTTAAAGATTATTCAACAGCTGCGAAACGAGGCACATCGCTTTGGAATCACATTTCATCGAAATAAACGCTCTAAAGAGGCCTTAAGCACCGAGCTTGAGTCTATTTCGGGCATAGGAGAGAAAACAATTATTGAGCTATTGACACACTTTAAAAGCACCAAACGAGTTATTACAGCAGACTTTGATTCACTCGTAGCTGTAGTTGGGGAGAGCAGAGCGAAAAAAATTATTACACATTTCCAAAAATCAGAATGAGAAATATCTCCTTTATATTCATGCTTTTATGTGCGGGCGTTGTTTTTTCTCAAAAAGAGGCTCCGAAAGATATTAAAGTGGGCCTAGTTTTAAGCGGAGGCGGTGCGAAAGGGCTAGCTCACATTGGCGCACTAAAGGCAATTGAAGAGGCTGGGGTTCGAATTGATTACATTGGAGGGACAAGTATGGGCGCTATTGTTGGAGCTCTTTATGCATCTGGGTATTCTGTAAATCAGTTAGATTCGATTTTCACAAATGTAGATTATAACACAATTATTCAAGATGATATTCCAAGAAGCGCTAAAACATTTTATGAAAAAAGGGAGTCCGAGCGATATGCATTGACATTGCCATTTGATAATTTTAAAATTAGCATCCCTTCTGGTTTATCTAAAGGGCAGAATCTTTATAACTTAATGTCCAGACTCACAGTACATGTGAATGAAATATCCGATTTTAGCAAGCTTCCAATTCCTTTTTTTTGTGTAGGAACGAACGTTGAGACTGGTGATATGGTTGTTTTGGAAAGTGGAAACCTTCCCAAGGCGGTCACTGCAAGCGGTGCTTTTCCCTCTTTGTTTGCCCCTATAATGATAAATGACGTGCTACTGGTTGATGGAGGGGTTGTAAACAACTACCCCATAGATGAGGTGAAAGCGAAAGGAATGGATGTGATTATAGGAGTAGATGTTCAGAACGGTCTCAAAGATCGGTCTCAATTGAAATCTGTTTTTGACCTTCTTCTTCAGATTAATATTTTTAGGAATGTAGATGAAATGGAATTAAAACGTCCAAAAACAGACATCTATATTAACCCCAAAATTGAGGATTTTAATTTTGTTTCCTTCCTCGAAGGTGAAAAAATAATAGAAGCGGGCGAATTGGAGGCTGTGAAATTTAAAGAAGATCTCAGGGGAATAGCCAGTCAACAAAAACAGTTACCGGTTAAGGAGCAGTCATTAAAAAAAAAGGAATCTTTTTATGTTAAGAACATAACAATTCAGGGAAATCAATTGTATTCTAGTGATTATGTTTTAAGAAAGTTAAAATTAAAAATTCCTGGCCGAGTGAATTACGATGCTTTTAATGAAGGAGTTAATAACCTATCTGCTACAGGGAACTTTCAAGATATTGACTATCGTATCACTTTCAAGGAAGATGAATCGTATGATGTTGCATTTACTTTGAGAGAAAATACAACGAAGACCTTCTTGAAGTTTGGAGGACATTACGATGAATTATATCGAAGTGCAGTCCTTTTAAATATTACGCGTAAACAATTTTTAATGCGCAATGATATTGCATCCCTCGATCTTATTTTAGGCGACAACTTGCGGTACAATTTCAATTATTTTGTCGACCAAGGTTTTCGCTGGAGTATTGGTTTTAATTCTAGTTTAGATATTTTCGATAAAGATGTAAATATTGGTGTCGTGGCCCAAGAAATTGGAGAAGACTCCAATGGATTTGTCAATAAAATCAATTTGGAATATCTCGATTTGACCAATCAACTTTATTTTGAAAGCCCTTTTAAAAAAACATTTTTGGTAGGCGCTGGGGTTGAGCAAAAATGGATTAAATACTTGTCTAAAACCATCGGTATTGATGAAAATAACAATCCACGTACGGTTTTTGAAAATTCAAATTATTTTAATGCATTTGGATATCTGAAGTTAGACACCTATGACAATAAATTTTTTCCAAAAAGCGGAGTTTTTTTTAATGGGGATTTTAGGTTGTATCTTTTAGCTTCAGGAAAGAACAAAGACTTCGATAGCTTTTCTATTGTAAAAGGGAAATTTGGATATGCAACTACCTTGTATAGAAACATCACTGCTGTTGCTACTGCTGAAGGGGGGTTTAAGATTGGAAATACAGGAACCTCAACTTTTGATTTTTTTCTTGGTGGCTACGGTTTCAAAAACATTGACAATATCACACCTTTTTACGGCTATGAAGCAATGAGTTTAAGGGGTAATTCATATCTTAAGGTAGACCTAACTTTGGACTATAAGTTCCTTCGAAAAAACCATTTTAATTTTTCGATAAATACCGCGAAGGTAGGTGATGATTTATTTACAGAAGGGAAGTTGATTGACAGCACTTATTTTTTTGGTTATGCGCTAGGATATGGGCTTGAAACTTTTTTTGGACCACTAGAAGTGAAGTATTCTTTTTCTCCAGAGCGTGAAACTGGCGAATGGTATATAAATGCAGGCTTCAGGTTTTAATGACATCTTGAGACAGAAAGTATAAATTTTTCCGATATTTGTATTATAAACCATAAAATCATGCCTTTTTATCACAAACTGGGAGCTATTCCTCCTAAAAGACATACTCAATTCAGAAAGCAGGACGGTAGTTTGTATTACGAGCAGCTCTTCGGTACAATTGGTTTTGATGGAATGTACAGCAACCTCTATCACGAACAGCGTCCAACACAAGTTAAAGAGATTTTAAAGCAATACAGTGTCGCACCAAAGATTTCAAAATCAAATAGCATTCAATCGTATCGATTAAGAGGTTTTCAAGTGACCCCTGAAGATGATTATTTGGACAGTCGAAAAATACTACTCACCAATAGCGACTGCAATATAATTTTAGCGGCTCCTCGGTATTCGCAAGAAGATTATTTCTATAAGAATACAGACGCTGACGAACTAATATTTATTCATAGGGGTACGGGTAAACTTAGAACTCATATGGGAAACCTTGATTTCAAATACGGCGACTATTTGTTGGTTCCACGCGGAGTTATTTATAAGATAGATTTTGACACAGAGGATAACCGGCTGTTTATTGTAGAATCATACAGACCAATTTACACGCCAAAGCGTTATCGCAACCATTTCGGGCAATTGCTAGAACATTCCCCATTTTGCGAGCGCGATATTCGAAAACCTTCCGAGTTGGAGACCTACAACAAAAATGGAGACTTTCTCATAAAGGTTAAAAAGCAAAATGACATTTTTGAGATGGTGTATGCCAGTCACCCTTTTGATGTGGTTGGATATGACGGATATAATTTCCCTTATGCCTTTTCAATTCACGATTTTGAACCAATAACAGGGCGCATACATCAACCCCCGCCTGTTCACCAAACTTTTGAAACAGATGCCTTTGTGGTATGTAGTTTTGTGCCAAGATTATATGACTACCACCCAAAAAGTATTCCAGCACCCTACAACCATAGCAATATTGATAGTGATGAGGTACTTTATTATGTAGATGGAGATTTTATGAGCCGAAATGATATTGACGCTGGGCACATCTCATTGCATCCTGCAGGAATACCTCACGGTCCGCACCCGGGTGCAGTGGAGAGAAGTATCGGGAAAACAAAGACAGACGAATTGGCCGTGATGGTAGACACCTTTAAGCCATTGCAAATAACTGAGGAAGCGCTGAAGATAGCCGATGAAGATTATTATAAATCATGGTTAGAATAACTTAAAATAGGAACAACTCCTTACTGCTACTGCATTCATTTAATAAAAGATATAAATGAGGAACTGTCTCAATTAGGACTAAAACAAATAATTATGAGTAAGGAAGTAAAGTCGGTCAATTACGGTTTGGAAAAAATATTTAAAGGTGCCGGAGATTTTCTGCCGTTATTAGGCACAGATTATGTTGAATTTTATGTTGGAAACGCGAAACAATCGGCACATTTTTATAAAACAGCTTTTGGTTTTCAGTCATATGCTTATAAAGGGCTGGAAACAGGCTCGAGAGATTCGGTTAGTTATGTGCTCAAGCAGGATAAAATTAGAATTGTTCTCACAACCCCTTTAAACAGTAAATCGCCAATTAATGACCACATCGTAAGGCATGGAGATGGTGTAAAAATAATCGCACTTTGGGTTGATGACGCTAGAAAAGCATATGAGGAAACTATAAAGCGAGGGGCCAAATCTTACATGGAGCCAACAATAGAGAAAGACGAGCAAGGTGAAGTTGTTCGTGCAGGAATTTACACTTATGGTGAAACAGTACACATGTTCGTTGAACGGAAAAATTATAAAGGACAGTTTTTGCCTGGTTTTATGCCTTGGAATTCAGAATACAATCCATCGCCAACAGGATTAAAATACATTGATCACATGGTTGGTAATGTGGGGTGGGGCCAAATGAACACATGGGTAAAGTGGTACGAAGATGTTATGGGTTTCGAAAACTTTTTATCCTTTGACGACAAACAAATACACACAGAATACTCTGCCCTTATGAGCAAAGTAATGAGTAACGGTAATGGGCGGATTAAATTTCCAATTAATGAACCTGCCAAAGGAATAAAAAAATCTCAAATTGAGGAATACTTGGACTTTTATGAAGGCTCGGGGGTTCAACATTTGGCGCTGGCAACGGATGATGTAATAAAAACAGTAGCCCAGCTAAAAGAAAGAGGGATTGAATTCTTGCCTCCCCCTCCGCAAGAATATTACGATGATATTCCAAGAAGATTAGGTGTTCATATGGATATTATGAAGGAGGATATAAAAGAACTACAAAAATTATCAATTTTAGTAGATGCTGATGAAGACGGTTATTTGCTTCAAATATTTACCAAACCTCTTGAGGATAGACCCACCTTATTCTTTGAAATAATTCAACGAATGGGGGCTAAAGGTTTTGGAGCGGGAAATTTTAAAGCACTATTTGAATCTATAGAGCGTGAGCAAGCTCAGCGCGGAACCTTGTAATGATATTTATCACAAACAACACTTCAGGTTATTTTCAACCAAGAATTGTTTGTGGTACAGAACTTGTAATCATACTCTTTGAATTCAAAAGCTAAATTTAATGAAAATAGTTACTTCGCTCCTATTGTGTTTTAGTTTTATAACTCTTTTTGCCCAAGAGAGGGCATACGAAGATGGAGAATGGTTTCGATTTAGGGTACATTATGGTTTGTTAACCGCTGGCTATGCTTCCCTGGAGGTAAACAGCGAAGTACTCAATGGAAAAGATGTTTTCCATATAAAGGGGGAGGGCAAAACAGTTGGTGTTTCAAAATGGTTTTTTAAAGTAGAAGATGATTATCAAAGCTACATAGACAAAGAAAAAAATATTCCATATCGATTTATACGGAAGATAGACGAAGGCGGGGATACGAAAGATATTCAAATTGACTTTGATCACACTAGCAAGAAGGCGCTAGTTTTCAATAAAAAGCACAACACCAAGGAAGAACTTTCGTTCTATGAAGACACCCAAGACATGGTGTCGGCATTTTACTATCTTCGAAACAACCTAGACACAAGTAATATAGCTGAAGGTGATTATGTTGATATGAATATGTTTTTCGATAGGGAGAATTATAAATTTCGCTTACAGTTTTTAGGAAGAGAAACGCTCAAGACAAGTTTTGGAAAGGTTCTTTGTATGGTATTTAGGCCATATGTTCAATCGGGAAGGGTATTTAAAGAAAGTGAAAGTCTAACAGTGTGGGTGAGCGATGACAAAAATAAAATGCCGTTGTTAATTAAGGCAGACCTAGCGGTTGGATCATTAAAGGCAACATTAGATCAATATAAAGGCTTGAAACATTCATTTAAAATTATAGCAAATTAGCATATGGGAATTACACCCGAAAGAAAGAGGTTGTTAGAGCAGTTAGAGGCAAAATTTGATGGAATTGGTCAAGATCTCGATACGCACCTCGAAGGACTGTTGCACAGCGAACCAATTACATACTGGGATTATATACAAACCGATGCACTTTTAAGCCTCCAAATTCAGAGGACTACATTGCCAGATGAGATGGTGTTTATAATGTACCATCAGGTAAATGAATTGCTGTTTAAGATGATTCTTTGGGAAATCGCACAAGTTGCGCACCATAAAGAATTGAATGCTCTGTTCTTTTCAGAAAAATTAATGCGAATAAGTCGTTACTTCGACATGCTCACTTCTTCCTTTAATATCATGCGTGACGGGATGGAGGTTGAACAATATATGAAATTTAGAACAACCCTAACTCCTGCAAGTGGTTTTCAAAGTGCACAATACAGGAAAATTGAGTTTGCCTCAACCGATCTGATAAATCTCATTGATGCAAGATTTAGAGATAATATTG
>MDSY01092627.1_pt1 | contig 14424 bp, 11 predicted proteins | sample 811131 | NCBI WGS metagenome assembly MDSY01 (sample SAMN05326643, study PRJNA326480) | marine metagenome | isolation source: seawater | place: Atlantic Ocean: South West | collected 2010 | reverse complement strand
TGATTAATACCACAAAAGTTCCTATCACAGGCAAAAACATCAGAATCCTTCCTTCACGACACGGTGTAACAAGTACTGTAGAGGGCAATGTTGTTAGTTTTACGCTCACAGAACCAGGGCAATACTCTATTGAAATTGGTGAAAATGGATACAAAAATGGCTTAATGCTATTTGCCGATCCTCCTGAAACCGATATCCCCAATAAGGCTGATCCCCAATTTCTTGTTTTGGACCAAGCCACCCCAACCGATGTCGCTTCTATACCCGCCTCTTATACTGGGGTTTATTTCAGCAGAGGGGTTCACAATATTGAAATATTTGAAATTCCCAAACACATCAAAAAAGTTTATTTTGAAGACAAAAGTTGGGTTTATGGCGCCCTAAAAATGGACGGCAACCCCAATGTTAGAATTTATGGCAGAGGTATTTTATCCGCCGATAAAATGAATTATCGAGAGGCGCATTCCGTAGAGGCGGTCAATGGAAGTCACTCTATTACCATCGAGGGTCTAGTCGTTGCTGATCCAAAATATTTTGCAGTCCGCCTGATTGGAGAGGGAAACCAGGTAAGCTATACCAAGGTCATAGGAGGGTGGGTTTATAATTGTGATGGCATCGCTGCTTTCAAAAACTCTACCGTATCCAAGTCCTTTATTTGGGCTAACGACGATGCTATTAAAATCTACCGGGATGGAATTCACTGGTCTGACATTGTCGTTTGGCAATTAAATAACGGCGGCATTATTCAAATGAGTTGGGGGGGAGCCAAAGGGGGCTCTCACTCTATAGGGTCCAGCGTCAAAAGGTTAGATGTGCTCAGGGCTGAGTGGAACGAAAGCCGCAACGATTGTTTTAATTGTGGACTTTTAAATATGGTCGGCAACCGCTATGAAGATCTTACCAGAGAGGATTCTTTGGTCGATTGGCTTATTGAAGACGTCGTTACGGAAACACCAATACCCGTTGTTTTTAATATTTCTCCCCATGATTTTACACCCATAAACATCGATGGACTTACACTCAAAAACTGGGATGTGAAAATGGACATGAACACAACCTTTCAAAATGAAATTACAGGCAATGAGCCTGGTGATTTTAAGGGCTTCACTTTTGATAATGTAAAATTCAATGGAAAACAGCTTAACAATGCAAATTGTATCGCTAACGGATACATGGACAATGGCGGATGGAGCGCCAGTAAAAAGACCACTAATTTATCTGTTTCTCTGATAAGTGGTGGGGGCACAAGCTCGAGCAACGGGCTGCAATCTGTCGTCACCGATATGGGTTCAGAATCTTTTTATGTGATCAAAAATAATCAATACCTCACTCTTGACCAGGGCGAAAAATTCACCGTCAGCTTTTGGGCTAAAGCCGCAGCGGGTAGTCCACGGCTCGTTTCTTGGGTTCAGGATGGGGAATCCCAGCAATGGATGAATGTGGGAGATCACAACTTAACTACCAGTTGGGCCCAGTACACGGCGACAGCAACCCTCGCTAAAGACTCTTCCAATAGCTATCAAATAAAATTCAGAGGTTATGAGGAGGCTACCATTTACATCGATAACGTTAAGATCGGTCCATTTAATTGGAAAGATGCTTTAAACGCTAAAACATCGAATTTAGAAACCCCTACTTTTATGCCAGCCGTTCATTGCGGGCAATAATATAAGAGTATGAGGTTGGCACTTTTTTAAACGAATTACACACTTTACATATGGTATTTTTATGCACTTTATATCTCTAAATATCTTCACCGCCACGTTAATTTATTTTGGCTTAATAGTTTCAGTCTCTGCACAATCTAGCCAGCCAATCAAGGTGGCATTAATTGGTGACTCAACGGTGACAGTAAGCAGTGGGTGGGGTAGTGCGTTGCCTGATAAATTTCAAGCCCATGTTGTCATTCATAATGCCGCCGCTAGCGGGCGGAGTTCTAAAAGCTGGTATGACGAGGGAAAGCTTCCGCTGGTGCTTGCTCAAAATCCAGATTACATTTTCATAGAGTTTGGTCATAACGACCAACCAGGAAAAGGCCCTGACAGAGAAACAGATCCTGAAACTAGCTTTCAGGATTATTTGAAAATTTATATCGATGCTGCCAGGTCTATTGGTGCAACGCCTGTAATCATCAGTCCGGTAACGCGTAGAAACTTTGCTGGCGATGGCAAGATTGATTCCAACTCGAGTGGATACTTAGACGAATATGCCGCTGCTGCTAAGGCAATCGCTGCGGCAGAAAATGTCGCGTTTATCGATCTTTTTCACCTAAGCGTTACTCATCATAATGAAATTGGTGAGGTTGCTAGCATGTCATACAACGGACCCACTAATCCTAATGACACCACGCATTTTAATAGTATCGGAGCGGAGGCTATTACGAGCCTTATTATTGAAGGAATGAAAGTGGTACTTCCAGAATTGGCAGCACACCTGAAAACTCATGGTTATGACGACACCTGTTCGCCTGTTGGATGGGCTTCCTATAATGGTACAACCAACGGCGGGGAAGGTGGGGATATCGTATGGGTAACCACATTTGCAGAGCTTAAATTAGAGGCCGAGTCCCCCGAAGCTAAGGTCATCATCCTGAACGGGTCTGTAGGCACAGGTGGCGGTGCCGATAGCAGAATCGCTATAAACTCTAACAAGACCATATTAGGCTATGAAAATGCCGAATTGCATGGAAGTTTTAAAATTAATAATGTCAGCAATGTGGTTGTTCGTAACCTCAAGGTAATAGGCGATGGTGCTCAGGATAACTCTGGCGAAGATGCTATTGAGGTAGTCAACAGCACGCGTGTTTGGCTGGATCATCTGGATGTTGTCGACGGAGGCGATGGCAATCTGGATATCAAAAGGGGGTCTAACTATGTGACCGTGAGCTGGAGTAAATTTTCATATACCTCTGCTTCAACTTATCATAAATGGAGCAACCTTATCGGTCACTCGGACGATAACACAGACGATCGGGGTAAATTAAAAATCACCTTTCATCATAACTATTGGGGTGCAGGGGTTACTCGAAGAATGCCTAATGTTAGGTTTGGACAAGTTCACGTGTTCAATAATTACTATAGAAGTGAAGGCAATGAGTTTTGCATTGGAGCCAATTTTGAGGCAGACATGTTGATTGAAAGCAATGTCTTTGAATGGGTAAATGACCCGATACGTTATCTTAGTACAGCTACTGCAGCTGAGATGAAAAACAACCTTTTCATAGCGGTGTCGGGTACAAAAACAGGAAAAGGAAAAGCTTTTACACCACCCTACCTTTATACAATGACTGATGTTGGTGTTGTAGAAAATTTTGTGCGGGGCCAGTCAGGAAGGCAGGATTTATATACCCTGGTATGCGACAACCAAATCAATGTGGATTGCAGCGGCACAATTGACGGAACCGCCTATAAAGACAGCTGTGGTGCATGTGTGGGTGGCAATACAGAATCATTGCCTTGCTCGGGTATTATCGAAGCCGAACTAGCCTGTGCGGTGGATGGAAGGCTTCTTGAAGCGACAAACTCGGGTTATTCGGGAGAGGGCTACGTAAACACCGACAATATCAGCGGTGCATCGGCTTCCTGGGTTGTCGATTCTGCTGATGCTACCAATACGACCCTGTCGTTTAGGTATGCAAACGGTGGAACCAGAGCTCGAAATGCAGCTATCCATATTAACGGAGTGAACAGCGGAACCGTGACATTGCCTTTGACAGGAAGTTGGACCAACTGGCAAGTTGCTACTATCAATGTGCCTCTTATATCAGGTTCCAACGAGATTAAATTGGTCGCCTCTTCGGTCGACGGAATAGCCAACCTCGATTGGCTAAGTCATTCTGACAATGTAACTGATGCGAGCTGTGTCATAACATCAAGCAGCTCTTCTAGTTCTTCAAGCAGTAGCTCCAGCTCTTCTAGTTCTTCAAACAGCTCTTCTAGTTCTTCAAGCAGTAGCTCCAGCTCAAGTAGTTCAAGCGGCTCTTCTTCAGGTGTTAAAACCGACGCCCTTAAGAGCGACTTCAACGGCGATGGCATTGCCGATATCTTCTGGCGCAATTCTACCGACGGTAGCGCTGAAATTGCTATAGGTTCTAGTGGCGGTGCTATTTCTCGAATCGAGAGCCTAACTAGCAAGTCGAGTGATTGGAGCGCACAGCAGGGTAATTTCAATGGCGATGGTGCGATGGATACTCTCTGGCGTAATGCTGTGTCTGGCGCAGTTAAAGTGGCCATTAGCGATGCCAGCGGCAATCAAGGTGCTGTACATAATCTGCCCCCTAAGGGCAGTGTTTGGCTGACGCAAATCGGTGACTTTAACGGCGATGGTCGCGACGATATCCTATGGCGCAAACCGTCTGTTGGTTATGTTCGTGTCGGTATCAGCAATGTCGAGGGCGATCAGGATCGTATCGAGTATTACTACAATAAGGGTGAAGCCTGGCAGGCCTTCGTCGGTGACTTTAACGGTGATGGTGGCGACGATATGTTGTGGCGTCGCGGCACTGACGGCGCTTCAAAAACTATTTTAACTAATGCTAATGGTGCGCAAGACAGTGTGATGAATGTTCTACCATTTCCACGTTTTTCGGCTTGGCAGGTTCAAGTTGCGGACTTTAACGGCGATGGCCGCGACGATATCCTTTGGCGTAGGGACGCTGATGGCACTGTAAAAGTCGGTATCAGTGGTGTCGAAGGGAAGCAGTCGTCATCTTTGTCGCACTTCGCTAAGTTTAACGCCTGGACTGCAAATCTCGCCGATTTTAATGGCGATGGCCGCGCCGATATTCTCTGGCGCAAAGTCAGCAGTGGCGAAGCGAAAGTCGCCATCAGCGGTCTTAATGGTCAGCAGGAACGAGCCGAGCCGCTGTTCAGTAAGTTTATTGCTTGGGCTCACACCCTAGCTGACTATAACGGCGATGGCCGCAGCGATATTCTATGGCATAAATCTACCAGCGGTGATGCGAAAATTGCACTGAGTTCTGATAGCGGTAATCAGGCGAATGTAATCAACCAAAGTTACAGGCCTGCGGGTTGGACTGCTGTTCACTAGAGCTATTAGCTCTAGTGATTAAAACAAAGTTTTCAATTGAAAATCACTACATTGGCGCTGCTTTTAGGGGCAGTATTTGCCGCTGCAAAGTAAGCGCCCACCTAGCCACGCTCAACGAAATCTTCAACCAGCTACTAATTCACAAAGGAGAGGGTTATAAAAGCAAGACTCAAGGAACAACAGTGGGACGAGTAAAATCAAAGCGACTAGCCGATAGCGGCCTTTTAACGCGATAAGAGCCTCGCCGGCAACAATTACTTCAACCAGCACAGCAACGAAATTTGCACAAGCATTGAGCACTTAAAAGCGTTTGATCGTGCTTTTTTAGTCGCTAATTTAAGTAATACATTATAGTTACATATCGCCTACAACGTATGCAGAGCAAAAGGAAACAGCGCCTTGCCCTCGTTGTGGGATTGTAAATTGATTAAATTATTATCGATTCGGTTCAGTAAGTCTTCTTTGAGCTTGAGTGAGTTATTGGGGAGCTCTGCGCCGTGTTCAAAAGTTTTTTTATCCGCTAACCACAGATGAGATGAGTTGAATTCGTACACCGGCACTAGGTCTTTGCGCTGTGAGGCGGGTAATATTTTTTCAGTGAGTATGTCGAGCACTAGTGGATCGTGACTGCCTTCAGCCTGATAAGTCATAACCATATGAGGTCCTTGGTTGGACATGACGTAAGCTAAGTTTAAGTGCTCCTCCTCAAAGTCTAATACGCGTAGCGCGGTGTACTTGGCGATGGCGATATCTTCGCAGTCGCCCTCAAATTCAAACAAGGTTTGCAGCGGTGTCTGCCAAAAATCTGATTGACCCCAATGCTCTTGATCGGTGACATAGCGCACTTGATTAAAAAATTTATTGACGGCCTGCAGTTTCGCCACATCGTTGTCGTGATTTACCTTGAGCAGTAAGTGGTTCAACTCATGAGCGTGTTGTTCGGCCCGGCTGCCATACTTCTCGGCTACATATTCGTAGAGTTCTTCAGTCCATGGTTCAAACTCAAAGGCATGCAGCCCGCTACTTATAACACCAAGCAGTAACGCACAGGCCAACTGAAAACTTTTTACTCGCATACCATCACCTTGTGTTTATTTACGTATATCTTAGCATTAGAAGCCTTATAAGAGCCCCTGTTGCCAGACGAACCTACTAATAATAGCTATTATTGACGTGTTTTGAATCTACATTTGAGATCGTCCCTACATTTTCGCTCAATTCATTGTTCAGCTCTTTCTTCCGCTTATTTTTTTACTATTTGTTAGATCGCCGATGGTGGTTGTGCGGATAAGATTTTTGTCTTTTTACTCGTTTGCTGAACAAAAATTAATCTAAGCTTTTTTTGAAACGCAGAGAAGCGATTGCTAGGCCGGTTATGGTGAATATAGTTAGCCAGATCACATCATATTTCATATCCATAAATTCAACCTCTCTTAAAACTACCCCCCGCACTAAGCGCATAAAATGCGTTGCGGGTAGAGCCTCGGCAATAGTTTGTGCGAAGGCTGGCATACCTTCGTAGGGAAACATGAAGCCAGACAGCAGTATCGATGGCAGTAAAATAAACACAGTCATTTGCATTGACTGCAACTGACTTTTGGCAATGGTCGAAATTACCAGCCCCAGAGCTAAACTCGCGGCAATAAATAACAAGGTAATACCAGCGAGCGGCAGTATGCCGCCATTAATGGGCACATTAAAGACGCTATGCCCTAAGCCTAAAATGATGGCAACCTGCACTAGGCCGATAAAAATGTAGGGAATAATTTTACCGAGCATTAATTCTAATGGGTGCACAGGCGTAGCGATAAGCATTTCTATATTGCCACGTTCACGCTCGCGCACAATAGCTGCCGAGGTAAACATAATCATTGTCATGGTGAGAATAACCCCGACTAAACCCGGCACAATATTCACAACTGTGCGCTGCTCTGGGTTGTATAGCAGTGCCACTTCAAAAGTGGGAATATTGCGATTGGCTGGGCGACTCAGCAGCTCAGTCAGCGGCATGCTGCGTAGGCTTTTAATGGCACTGGCGATAATATTATCGGAGCCATCGACTAACCACTGAGCGATGGGGCGACTGGTATCTTGATCGCTAGCCGGTGGCAAGCTCATACCAATAGCGGGGCTGCGCACTAATCGCTGACTGAGGTCGGCGGGAATAATCAGAACTGCGCGCACTTCGGCGCGGGCTATAGCCGCTTGAGCCTGTCCAATGTCGGTATATTCGTGGGTAAACGCCACTACTTGAGTCGCTGCAACTGTTTGCACCAACACGCGGCTCAGTGCTGATTGATTGGCATCATAAACACCTACCGGTATGTGGCGAATATTGGTGTTAATGGCATAGCCAAACATGAGTAGCTGGACGAGCGGAATCATAATGACCATTCCAAACGTCATACGATCGCGCTTCAATTGCATTAATTCTTTGAATAAAATCGCTTGAATGCGTAGCAGCGACAACCTGAACTTAGACAATTTCACAGTCTTCCCTTACCCGTGCAGGTGACAAATACATCCTCCAGACTTGGGCGTACGCAATGCAGTTGATCGCTGGCTTTTATGCAGGGTAGCTGGCGTAGATAAACGACAGGGTCGGGCACGCTCTTTTTAATTAGTACTCGTAATAAAGACCCCAGCTGGGCTGCACTAACCACTTCAGGCATGAGCACTAACTGCTGTTTTAGCTTGCGCAAATCCGGCGCGGCTATTTCTACTACCTGAGCGCCCATATTCAGCATCAGTTCTGCTGGGCTACCGTCAGCGCGTTTAACGCCGTTTTCGAGTATCGCTAGCTTATGGCAACGCTCGGCTTCATCCATATAGTGGGTTGACACCAAAATACTGGTGCCTTTATCGCACAGATCAAACAATTGCTCCCAAAATTGGCGGCGATTTTCTGGGTCTACCGCTGAAGTCGGCTCATCCAGAAAAAGCAGTTCTGGCTTGTGCAAAGTGGCGCCCGCTAATGCGAGTCTTTGGCGCTGACCTCCACTCATACTACCAGCCAATTGTTTGGCGTTAGTTTCTAGTTCATAAGTACTAAGCAATTCATCGATACGCTGTTTTTCTTCGCGTCCAGAAAAACCAAAAATTTTAGCAATAAACTGTAAGTTTTCACGGATGGTTAAATCCTCATAGAGGGAAAACTTTTGGGTCATATACCCCATGCGTAGGCGCAGAACTTCGGCATGTTTAGGCAGTGTTAAGCCCAGCACTTCGATCTGGCCGCTACTGGGCTTAAGCAACCCAGTAAGCATACGGATAGCGGTGGTCTTACCGCAGCCGTTAGGGCCAAGAAAGCCATAAATACGGCCGCGTTCAACCTCAAGGTCAAGCTTGTCAATGGCCGTTAAGTCACCAAAGTTGCGACTCAGTTGATGCACGTTAATGGCCAAATCATTACTTGAACTCACGGCAATTCTACCTGCGCCGGCACACCGTTGGGCAGTTTTGCATAACTGTCGGGCAGTTGAATTTCGGCAAGGTACATTAAGCGTGCGCGTTCATCTTGATTTAATGCGTAATAGGGAGAAAAAGCCGGGTCAGATGAAATCCAGCGGACTGTGCCCTCGATAGGCTTGTCTAAACCGTCGACGCGCACCATTAACTTATCAGCCATGTTAATTTTTACGCGGTATGGCTCCGGTACATAAATACGGGCGTAAGGCGCTTTGCCTGCCAATATTATAGCGACAGGGCTGCCCAGTGTGACGCGCTCACCCAAATTCCAGGGTAGGTTGTCTAAGTAACCGTCGCGGCTAGCGACAATACTAAGATCGGCCAGTTTCTTTTTTTCGCCAGCGAACTCAGCTTGAGCGGCAGCTAGCTGTGCTTCAGCTATGCGTAAATCTTCAGGCCGGGTGCCGTTAGTTAGCTCGCGCAACTGCTCTTTGGTGCGATTGACGTGTGCATGATCGGCAGCGCGCTGAGCAAAAACCTTGTCTTGCATGGCTTTACTCGCCAGATCTTGGTCGGCCAGATTTTTAACACGTGCGTAATTAGCACTACTTTCTACCAGTGCGGCTTTGGCTGCAGCATGTGCTGCGCTAGCAATGGCGACCTCTTCTTCGCGGGCGCCGTTGTGCAGCTTATCCAAATTGGCTTCTGCCTCGGCGACTTTGGCGCGAGCGCGGTTTAACTGCGCTCTTTGTTGACGATCATCGAGTTTGACTAGCAGGGTTCCCTTGGTAACTTGGCTGCCCTTTGCCACGGGCAGTGCTGTCACTACTTCACTAACAGTGGCGGTGAGCACAATACGATTACGCTCCAAGGTTCCTAGCGCTGTTCGGGGCATGTCATTGCCACATCCGCCTAACATCAGTGTGACTAATAATATTATCCATAGCGAATGATATTGAGAGTTAAAATAGGTCGCACGCATAGGGAACTCTTGTGTTTGTAATATTGGCAAGCCCATTTATAAAGGCAGCGCCTCTAAGTTAATACTTTAGCTTATGGCATGTTATTGCATATTTGAAGCGCATCAGGATAGTCTGCCAGTGCTTGCTCGGCATTAAGCATCACCCATAACTCAAGGTCATCTTTTGCTCTAGAAGCGGGGGACTTAAGCAAGATGTTATTGCGTTTTTTCTTCTCTTTTTTGGCATCCTGCTCGGTGTAAAAGGGCAAAATTTCACAGGTGCCGGGAAAGGGGCTATCGTTGAGTATTAAGTAAAAGCTGTGCTTTGTGTTCATATCAAGTTAAACCGTAATTATAAAATGGTGATGGACAAAAAAGTTGTTGTTCGAGCTTGAGTCTTTATAAGCAGTGATTAATGCGTTATTAACAAGGCCCATGGCGTGAATGTATTTTAGCCGATAAGCGTTAATAAGGCCTCAGTAAAAATTGCCGGTAAGATAGTCGGCCAATAAAATTAGCACGCACTACGCAATACTATTTAAACCTTTGTGATAAGTGTTTATTCAACAACGCTGCCTGCCGTGTATGACATGTAAGCTATGTGATGTGGGGTTAAAAGGCATTTAAGTGATATCACAAAAAAGTTAAAAACACAGTGGGTACTCGGCTCAACAAGAGAGTATTACCGAGCAATATTGAAGCAAGTAACCAGAGTGTAATTGAACACGGCCAGCTATTTATTGGACGCATTGCTGCAAGTGTTAAACCATAATAAGCAACACTCGTGAGGGACATTGACCGCCAAATCACCTTGTTAGGCAGCAACAGTAAAAGACCCTTATAATTACGTTGTAAATATAACCCTAAGGATATCAACGTGTCTCAAGACCTCGCCAATAAACTCGTTATCGCTATATCTTCTCGCGCTCTTTTTGATTTAAGCGACAGTCATGAGGTTTTCACTAACGAGGGCCTTGAGTCTTACTCTCGTTATCAAATCGATAATGAAGACAAAATATTAAAGCCTGGCGAAGCGTTTCCGATGGTTAAAAAGCTGCTGCATTTAAATGACATGCTCGAGGGTGAGGCGCGAGTTGAAGTTATCTTATTGTCACGAAATAGCGCCGACACGGGCTTGAGAATTTTTAACTCCATAGAGCACTATGGGTTAGATATCACTCGCGCTGCTTTTTGCGGGGGCGAAAGCCCATACCGATACATTAGCGCTTTTGGCTGCCATTTATTTCTTTCAACTCATGCTGATGATGTGCGCCATGCACTCGAGTATGGCATTGCTGCTGCCACTATTATTGCTTCAAAAAGCGGTGGCGAGCACAGCGACCAGCTTCGCTTTGCATTCGATGGCGATGCCGTGTTGTTTTCTGACGAGGCCGAGAGAGTTTACAAACATCAGGGGTTGGCGGCATTTAGTGAGAGTGAAAAAGCGTCTGCCAAAAAGCCATTGCTAGGCGGTCCGTTCAAACATTTTTTATCGGCTCTACAAGGGCTTCAAAAAGAGTTTCCCGACCAGCAAAGCCCCATACGTACGGCGCTGGTCACTGCTCGTTCGGCACCTGCGCACGAGCGGGTTATTCGCACCTTGCGCGACTGGGGTATTCGCATCGATGAGTCGCTTTTTTTAGGCGGGCTAAGTAAAGGGGCTTTTTTAAAGTCTTTTTGTGCGGATGTTTTTTTTGATGATCAGCCTGCGCACTGCCAATCGGCCAGCGAACATGTCGCCACAGGTCATGTACCTCATGGCGTGGCCAATGACTAGGACGGCGCTAAAACAATAGGAATTTAGCGCCTAACACCATAAGCACACTAGCCAGTATGGATTGCAGTACTCGGCTAGGTAATCTTGCGCCAAGTTTTGTACCTACATGCACGGCAGGCAAAGAACCAATTAGTAGGCATCCTAGCAATTGAAAATCAACATTGCCTACTACCCATGTACCTGCATCAGGGTTACTTAATGTTAGGTGGCCTAGGCCAGCAATAAGGGTTAGCGGCACAGCATGCGCTATGTCAGTACCTATTACCTGCAGTGCCGGTAGGCGAGGGTAGAGCAGCAACAACAATACGGCACAAAACGCACCAGCACCCACCGACGATAGCGTTACAAAAACCCCAAGCAGTAAGCCTGCAACAACCGTTACTATTTTTGCTCGCCGTTGAAACCACTGCGCAAAAACTGAAGGTGATTGTGTGGGAGACTGAATTTTTGATTTAAAGAACAGTACCAACGAGGTGGCAACAAGCATGCCGCCAAGGCTTGTGGTTAAAACGCTTTCATACGCTGAGGCATTAGAAAAAATGCTGTCTAAGAAATAGGTCGTGATTAAAGCCCCTGGAATACTGCCGGCGGCTAATAACAGCACCAAACGCCAACGAACAGATCCTTGTTTAGCATGGGCGTAAACGCCACTGGCTTTGGTTAAACTGGCGTAGAGCAGGTCAGTGCCAATGGCAATGTGCAGTGGTATGCCAAAAAGAATGAGTAGTGGGGTCATTAGTGAACCGCCGCCAACACCCGTTACGCCTACCGCTAAGCCGACTCCGGCCCCTGCAAATACGTAAAAAAGAAAGTCCATAGATATAGTCTAAAGTTATAGTTACCAACATCTATTGTTAGGTATTGGAAATTAAGCTGGCAAATATACATTTATGTCACTATTCTTTGAAAGAATATTTTCTTATATTTTTATAACCACTATCGCATTTTTATGATTGTTATTAGTTGCAGTCCTATGGAGAGCCTATGAAATTGCAACAGCTACGCTACATCTGGGAAGTCGCTCATCACGACCTCAACGTGTCGGCCACAGCTCAAAGCCTGTTCACTTCCCAGCCGGGTATTAGTAAGCAAATCCGCTTACTGGAAGATGAACTCGGTGTAGAAATTTTTTCACGTAGCGGTAAGCACCTGACAAGAATTACTCCTGCAGGTGAAGCTATTCTTAAGAGCGCCGGCGAAATTCTACGTAAAGTAGAAAGTATCAAGCAGGTTGCCCAGGAGTTTAGTAACGAGAAAAAAGGCAGCCTTTCACTCGCAACCACCCACACCCAAGCGCGTTATGCTTTACCTAAGGTGATTGAACGCTTTATTAAGGAATACCCTGATGTTTCGCTGCATATGCACCAGGGCACTCCCATGCAAATATCTGAGATGGCTGCCGATGGTACGGTTGATTTTGCCGTGGCCACAGAGGCCTTGGAGTTATTTAGCGATTTAATAATGATGCCTTGTTACAAGTGGAACCGTTGCATTGTTGTTCCTAAAAATCACCCTCTGTGCCAAGTGTCTGAATTGTCATTAGATGATATCGCCAAGCATCCTATTGTGACCTATGTTTTTGGGTTTACGGGTCGCTCTAAGCTTGACGAAGCGTTTATTGAAAAGGGGTTGGCGCCTAAGGTGGTGTTCACCGCGGCAGATGCCGACGTTATTAAAACTTATGTTCGTCTAGGGCTAGGGATTGGGATAATTGCCAAAATGGCTTTCGACCCACTAACAGACCCAGATCTTGTTGCATTAGATGCGAGCCACTTATTTGAGGCCAGCACTGCAAAAATCGGCTTTAGACGCGGCACTTTCTTGCGCGGCTTTATGTACGACTTTATTGAACAGTTTGCTCCACACCTAACTAAAGAAATTGTCAGTGAAGCTTACAATCGGCAGTCAAAAGCCGAGCTGGATGAGCTGTTTAGTCACACTCGGCTTCCAGTTTATTAGGTAATTTTTACGCAAAAAAAAGGCCTGAACCCGCAAGGGCTCAGGCCTTTTTTTGTGCAAAACGTTAGCCGCCTAAAACTTCCTTTACAAATTTAAAGTAAACAGTGTAAATCGCAGTTTCTTTATCTTCTTGTTCAACCATGAAGAAGGGGGCTCTGTTAACGTTGTGGCGCTTTGCAATGGCCATGCCTTCGCTTGCTGGATCGCGCTCATCGGCGATAACAACTTGGTCGATTCTAGCCATATGGCCGGACGACTCAAGCTTAGCCAGTACATCGCCACACTTTTTACAAGGTGAGCCATCAGCCAAAATCTTTTTAACCAAGGTTATCTTCACAATCAATCTCCGCTGTTTGGCTGCTCCATCGAGCAGTACTTACTTTATGGCGCGAGAATAGCAGATACCGCCCCCCGATTAAACTCTTGGCGCGGCGGGTGGTCCAACCTAATAACTTTTACGGCTATGAACGCTATGTTTTTATTGCCTCTGATTGTTTGTTCCACGTGAAAGTACACTAATGGTTTATTTACGGCGCACAAAAGGGTAAATTCGCGCTTTGAATTTAATTATTTGGAGTGTCACCGTGGAAATCGCATGTCTGGACCTTGAAGGCGTCCTAATTCCTGAAATCTGGATCAAATTTGCCGAAAAAACTGGCATCGAAGAACTGAAACTCACCACGCGTGATATCTCTGATTATGACGAGTTAATGCAGCACCGCCTAAAAGTGCTGGACAAGCATGGCCTGACGTTATCGGCGATTCAAGATGTAATTGCAGAGCTGAAGCCTATGGACGGCGCGCTTGAGTTCATTAACTGGCTGCGCGAACGCTTTCAGGTCATCATCTTGTCCGATACTTTTTATCAGTTTTCGGCGCCGTTTATGAAGCAGTTAGGCTGGCCGACACTGCTGTGCCATCAACTGGAAGTTGAAGATGACCGTATTGTGGGTTACACGTTGCGTCAAAAAGACCCTAAACGTCAGTCTATTTTAGCCTTGGGCACTCTTTACTATCGCACTATTGCCGCTGGTGATTCATACAACGACACCACTATGCTAGCTCAAGCTAATGCCGGTATTTTGTTTAAGTCACCACAAAATGTTATTGATGAATTTCCGCAATTCCCTGCGGTTCATGAATACGAAGATCTAAAGAAAGAATTTATCAAAGCCAGCGTTCGCGACTTGAGCCTTTAGTAATGTTTCGGGGAGGTTAAGCCTCCCCGAAGCGCGCCTCTAGCGCTTGCATCAAAACGCCGATTTTATCG
>MDSY01078134.1_pt1 | contig 14432 bp, 14 predicted proteins | sample 811131 | NCBI WGS metagenome assembly MDSY01 (sample SAMN05326643, study PRJNA326480) | marine metagenome | isolation source: seawater | place: Atlantic Ocean: South West | collected 2010 | reverse complement strand
TGCCAAGTGCTCATAAAGTGAACGCTGGGGGTTGCCAAAATCCTAATTAATTAGATCTTCGGGGAGAAATCGGGGAGGGTGCTAATCCGTAACTGTCCCCTATTTCTCCCCGAAGATCTAATTAATTAGGATTTTCGAGCGGTGCGCCGTTCACTTTATGAGCACTTGCCAAAGTGCTCATAAAATGTGGTGCCCAATTTCTCCCCTATTACCCTAACCGGGGACACCGATTAGAATTCGTAAAGCCGCGAATCCTCTGGCGCCAGGCGTTCGCTGGTGGGCGACGCGCGATGGCCTGCACCAATCTTACGCACCGCTCGCAAGATGTCGGCGCGGTGGTGTCTATTTCCGCTAGGGTTTATTGAAATATATTGGTTGGGACGAGCAAGAAGAAAGACTGCATAGCATGAAGCGCCGCCACGAGGGGTTGGAGGGGTACCTAAAGCAGCTCAGCGGACCGGGCGACGTTGCGGCCACCGAATTGCGGCCGCGCTTGCCCGTTGGTCCAGATGCGGCCCTGCCCATTGGGTTTCGCCCCATCCCCACGAGCTCGCAGCGGCCCAAGGGCACAAACGCCACCATTGTGTACGCGCGCACTGCCGTTGGCGATAGCCGTGACTTGGGCCGCAGCGAGGGCGCGCCCCCGATCGCGCTGGCCATATCCGAGGGGGACGTGGTGCTCACGCAACGCCTGACTCCCGCAACGCGTGCGCCCCTCGGCCTGAACGTCAAGGTGCTCTCGGTAAACCTCATGAACCACGACCTCGAGCGGATGGGCGCGATAACGGACGCGGAGTTTGAAAAGTTCTTCTTTGACGCGGACGGGCACTTCAAGTGGTTTCCTGACGGCGTGGTCAATAACCTCGACGGCGCTGACCCCACGAACGAGTTCAAGGACTTTGCGCTTGCCAACGTGGCATTGCAGGGGTTCTGCCGCTTCTCGACGCTCCCGTTTGGCAACGCGGCCGTGGGTCACCGCTTCCCAAGCACCATCACCCAAAAAGGCGTGCGCAATAACGACCGCGTCTACCTGGTGCTCTCGCAGTCCGATCCGGATGCTGCCGATCCGCCGAAGCGCACCTACACATTTGGTCACGTGCTGGCCTCGCATATAACAACCGGAAAATTCAAGACGGGCAATGTCATTCGCGCGTGGACCCTCGGGCGCGTTGTGGACGGCAACCAGTCGAAGAATATGGTCACTCTGTGCGTCGGAGTGGCCCCCGTGGTTCCGGAGGGGGGCCTTTCGGTCGACCAGATGCTGGACAAGGCGTGGCTAGACCACAGGAGCCCAGAGAACGTGAAGCGGCTCTCTGTCATTGAGTATACTGTACTCACTCACCAAAACGCAAAGCCTGGGCTGACGAAGGCCGCCAGCGCTCCGGCATGATACCAGGCGCAGACCACAGATGTGAACTGGTAGGGCACATACAAAAGAGTTTGCGTGCTCGAGTGCTCAGAATACATAAATCGAGTCAGGTCTCTTCTTAAGAGAATACGGAGGCCGCTAAACGTTTCCCTTTTTTTTTCTAGCTTAGTGCTCAGAGCGCAGCCGCACCACACACACACACACCGTCGAGCGACCATGGCCACCCGCATGTACCAGAGCTACCAGGGCCCCACCGACCCCAACCTGCGCCACTCCGAGATCGAGGGCTACCAGCCCGTGTCGCGTATTGGTGAGGTGGTGATCAACTCGTTCGGTGCGCCATGCCCAGCTCGAGCCTGCACATGCACACTTACTGCCGGTGCCGCCAAAGGGCGACGCGCTTTTCTTCACGTTGCAAATTTCTAACTAGTGTGCCCACCTTTGGCAGTTGATGGCTACGAGTTCACGGCGCTGGAGAGCGTCCTTCACGTTAAGGATGTGACACCGGATCCTACTATTTCGGATGAAGACGGCAAAAAGATCTTTGAATACAAGCCGCACTTCCACGAGTGGGCCACGGCGCTGCCGGGCATGATCTGCGTGTCGCGCAAGGCGCGCAACGCCACCTTCCGAAACTACGTCGCCGCTGAGACCGCCACGCCCGTGATCACGTGCTGCGCGGTGCTGGGCGCCAACGACATGAAGAACTTCTACTTTGCGGGAATCTGCCGCTCCAAGTCCGTCCGACCGATCGATGACGGTGTCGGCCCCTCCGTGGACGAGTTCTTCACCCTGGCGATTGGTGGCATGTCCACTCTACTCAACAACAGTGGCACCGCGATCTTCCCGGGCGACATGCTGGAGTGGTGCTTCTACAACGAGGATCGCAAGGGCGTGGGCGGCAAGGGCGTGGGCGTCAAGCAGCTTTCCAAGTCGACAGCCACGCGCGGCACGGGCGCCCCCCGCAGGATCACCGTGAAGATTGCCACGGCCGCCTCGGAGCGCGTCATCGGAAGGGCTCTTTCGTTCTCCAAGCCGGGCGAAACCTTCGACCTGCTTTTGAAGTCGTGCTAGAGTCACTTAAAGACCCAACTGCGCGCGTGTATGTGGTTGGCGCAGTGGGTGTGCGGGTGTATGAACTAATAGGGGTTTAAGACAACATGAATTTAATTGAACCGCTCAAGCGCTCGAGCGACCAATCTGTTTGGGCTCTGCTACTTCTAGGCCCCAAAAGGTCGTTCGGGCAAAGAGTCTCGGTGCGTGCGCCTTAGGAAGGCGCCCCTTCCGCCCAGTGCCGACCCCCCCGTAACTGCCCGTAAACCAACAAAAATTGTTCCGGTTCAATGCCCGTTCAATCTCCACCGTTGCCCCCCCCCCCAACCCCAACCAGGACATGTCGCAGCCGCCCACCAAGTCCATCGCCAAGAAGAAGCCTGCCAATTCGCTGGCCGATTTGTCCACCGAAGCCCTGTGGAAGCAGTCCATCGAAGCGGGCAAGGTGGATGGGCTCATCGAGGCGCTGCAGAACGACCCCAAGGGCCGTCGCGCGCTCCAGAAGCTCTTCCCCCGCGGGGAAGACGTGATCCTCGTCATTATGGGAGGCTCGGACGGCATGAACGAGGGCACTTGGGGGTACGTGCCCGTTGAAAACGCGCGCTGGCTTGCCGTGCTGATCGAGAAGTACACGAAGACCCTCACCTCGGCAGGGGACATTCCTCGGGAATGCCTAAGCCGCATGGGCGGCGTGGACCTGGACTGGTCTGAGATGTCCAATGCCGTGGAGTGGGTGCATGGCCTGTTGGACGGGCTCAAGGATGAAGAGCTTCTTGGCGTCCTCGGCGATGCATTCGACATCGGGATGCCCGAGGACGACGAGGACGACGAGGGGGACCAGGATCCGCGCGAGTGGTACAACAACAACGCGGAAGAGGTGGAGCTCGCCTGCGAAAAGAAGTTCCGCGAGCTCTTCGACGAGAGCAGCCTCGCCTGCGCGGGCGAGGACATGGCCATGATGAGCCGCGAAGACGTGCAAGCGCACATGGACATTGGCTGCCCGCTGCGCGTTCTCGCCACCGTCACCATCAACACCGACAGCTGGGAGTGAGAAGGCAGCGGAATGGCCACGGGGGGCGTGGTCGTAGCGCAGTAATGCACCGTTTGTGGTAAGGGTTAAGCTAGAAATAGAACCCAACACGGCAATCAATTCTCACATGCGTCCCCGTTACAAATCAATCGCGACCCTGCAACTTGTATCGGTGCCCGTTTGAGAGGTCGGCGCCATGTCAACCAAGCGAAAACGGCCGTCGAATCAACGCAATAAAAAAGATTCGGGTGCGGCGGCGGAAACGCGCAAGGAGTTTGCAGCACAAACCCCCGCCGAGATCGAACTCTACGGTCCGCGGTCCGTGGGGCCGGCGGAGATCTACACGGTGTATGGCACTGGGGCCTACCGCATTCACAAGGAGCAGCTGATCCCCCTGCGCCCGTGCCAGACTGCCTCGCAGGCTCACGCGGCCCGCGAGAGCGAGGCGCGCCTGCGACTGGTGGTCAACGCGGGCAAGGCGACGCCGTCCAACCCCACAGCGGGAGAGTGTTTTCACGCCGACTTTGGCTTCACGCCCAAGGACTCCGACGTGCACGAGCTCGAGTGGCACGATCCCAAACCCCTCACGCACACTCTGGGACCTGCCGCCTACTGCTCGGACGCTGACGCCCTTGCGCGCTACGCGGGTGGTAAGGCGCTCGCCGACAGCGCGGAGCTCTTCATGATCCTCTTTCTCAACGGGGGCGAGGCGAGGCTCGCGGATGCGCCCGCCAAGGGCACCCTCCCCTCCACCGACTTCCGGCGCCAGCAGCAACGCATCCTCCTAAACCTGCGCAAGATGTTCCTCGTCTGCCCCTTTTTCGTCGACCCGCAGCTCGGTCCCGACGGCTGGCCCTACCGCATGTCGCCAAGCATCATCGGCGTCACACGCGAGCAGGTCGTGACGCCTATGATGCTTGGCTGCTTTGCGAGCATCGTTGCGGACAAGCGAGAGGGGGCGCCTGCGCGTAATGCGTCCATCTGTGGCTACCACGACAAGTGCCGCCTGCACATCATGCCGAGCGCGCACGTGCGGAAGATGCGACAGCTTGTCGAGTACTTTGGGCTGTCTTCGGAGCTGCCTCGCGTGTGGGACAACCTGGAAAATGGCCAGGTTGCGCTCGAGCCGCACCGCCAGGCCGAGATGAGCAAATTCAAAGAGCTCAACCCTTCACTGACTCCGGAAAACGAAGCGTGGCAGCATTACCACAGCAACATGCTGTTTGCCAAGCCGTGGGTGCAACGGTGCAACATGGCACACCCACAAGGCGAGGAGCACGTTGAGGCGCTGGGCATACCGCCAAGGCCCGTGCTCGTGCCACTGGTGCGCGGCGGCGCCGAGGAGCGCAATGGTGTCCCTTGGCTCTACCTCGAGGACGGCGACGACTCGCCGCACGCGCGGTCCGTGCGCAACGCGCTCGTGCGCATTGCCGGTCGCCAGCCGAAGCAACGGCCCAACATTGCGGAGCTAGAGGAGACGGTGTGCGCCCTACGCTTGGAGCTTGCGGACGCGGCGGAGAAGTTTTCCGAGCTGCAGCGGAGCCACGCGCGGCTGGAGGCGCGTCTGGACAAATGCATATTGCCTACCAAGTAGACGCATTGATAAGAAGGAGGGGCAAGAGTGCGCGTTGCTCAAGGTCCATCGGTGTAAATGTGGTGGCACTTTTGGGCCATCATTGGCAGTATTGTAATCATCTCGCTCGGAATTCTGTGGGCAGTCGTGAGCTGTACGCAGAACTGTTTCGCTCCGGAAGGCACGCGCGGGCCCAAAGTGCGCACCTTTTACAACGGTGCTGTCGCGGACATGTCTTTGCGATCAAAAGCCGAACCCGACAATAGATACATCATGAACAACGGCGAGCTGTCGTGGAAGGACCCGCAAGCTCCGCCGCGCGAAGTGTACAAGGCCTAGGCGTTCGAGTTGGGAATTTGCAGAGTCGTGTGTGCGTGCGTGTGTACTAAAGTGAAAGGGGAACATGCGCGTCGTCATAAAAACTCCAACAAACAATCACACAGCCCCTCAAACCCGCGCAAGTTGCACAACACGTGCGGTGCGTTCTTCTTATCGACCTTATACAGCACCCACCTCTTCTGGTCCGCAAGCAGTGTCAGTCGCTTGACGCCGCGGGCGGGCGGCGTCGTCTCAAAAAAAGGCAGACTCACGCGTCCCAGGAAGGCGTCGCACTTGCGAATTGGGTCGCTGTCTCCCTTTGTGGTGAGCACCGCCGCTCCCGCCAGTAGCGCACACGCGCGCTCCAGTGGATCGGTCCCGTTCACCCAGATGTACTCGCAGCCAGCCATGGCAACGCTGTGGGCCTGGTTGACCGCGTCAGCGTGGTCGACGCCCGCGGCGGTGCTCGCCGCACGGCTGAGTAGCAAGTTGCGGCGCACGCCTATGATTCCACTCGGCAACAAGAACGAGAGCAGGATGTCGCGTAGGCACGACTGGCCCGCCTCCGATTCGCCCGCCTGCGCGATACCAAGTAGCCGCTGGTCGCGCGGGACCGGGTGGTCGACTTTCACATTCAGCGAGACAAAGTCGGACGTGCCATGAGCAAGCAGCAGGTTCTGCGCCATACAAGAAGCCGAGGTGCGGAAGAACAGTTCCGCCAGCCGCTCGTACTCCAGTGATGCCTTGTTGGGGAGGGTGCTCGACACGTACTTGAGCACGCTCATCGTCAACTCACCCGACGTGACGGGCGCCTCGGGCGCCTCGGACTCCGCGGTTGCCTTAGACATCTCAGACACCGCAGGCGCCACAGGTGCTTCGGGTGCTTCGGGTGCCTGCGGCGTAGCCCTCTCCCCACTATCCGCATCGGCATCGTGGCTCTCACGCCTCCGTTTTCGGCTTCGTATCTCGAGTACACTCGCCAACCCCCGCGTGTTTGCCCGCTCGACAACCTTGCGCGTCACCTCTACGTCTACATTGTCACCTCTACGCGATTCAATTGCCGCGAGGAGAACGAAGATGAGGACGGAGCTCTGCTTGACTAGTGCCGTCGTCTCCTCGCGGTCGTCGCCATCCTCCTCGCCATGCTCGCCGATGGCGTACCTGCGGTACATGGCAATGCCGCAGCACAGTAGCGCTTTTGCCGCCCTTGGAGAAACGTGCTCGTTGTTGGTGATGGAGTCGCGCAGCTTGCACAGCGTGCGACCAATCGACCGGTGCGCGAGCAGAGGCATGCGATCGGCCAGGATCTTTACGCGTAGCCGCTCTACCAGATCGTCCACTGAGCGCCTACGCCCCGACGCGCCAAGCTCCGAAGAGCTTTCAGACATTGCGCTATCAAGGCGTACACACACGCGCCCTCGTCCTACATATCGCGCCGACTTCCTTGTCGCGTTAGCGCAACAAATGCACCCAGTGGCGATCTCGCTAGCTATTCTGGCTCTTTGCGCGCTGCTGTGCCGCACGTTCCGCAACTGCGCTCGCAGCCAGCGCAGCGTCTTCCTCGACCACGACCGGGACCGCGCACTGACGACGCAAAGGCGCTTCTCGTACCAGGCGTTGCCAACGACGGTAGTATGAAGATGCTGTTCGACTTGGCCACAGAAGAACTGCACGGGCACTTGTCCAGCTGGTTGCACGCAGGCGATGGCCTCGACATGATCGTCCGCCGCCTGCGGCAGGATTCCAACCAGATCATCGTCGACCTCGTCGCGCCACGCAGCACGGCAGAAATTGACCGGTTCGTGCTCACCTTCCTGCCGCACGTAAATGGAAATTGTGACGCCGATGGAGTCAATATTCAGCAGCGCAAGATTCCGACCATCATCACCGCGATAGCTGGAACGCTTACCACGAACAAGCACGAGGCCACATTCAATTCTCCAGAGAAGCTGCGGCTCTGGATGCGCACCACTGCGGGTGGACCTTGCGACTTGTGCGCGGGGAAGCGGGCGTAATCCCAACCAATCTGTGCCGCAAGGAAAGAATGCTCCTGCTCAACCCGGCCGACCTTGCCGTGTACAGGGTGTCCAAGGAGGCGTTGGTGAGTAAAGATGACGCGAACGTCGTCACGGTTGACTTTGATACATTCGAGCAGGCGGCGTGTCGGTCGCACAGCAGCCTCATCCTGGCGATGGTCGCTCAAGGGTGCGTGGGTTCGTGTTTCACGCCCATCGTCTTTATACGCCTCCGGGAAGGGGAGGGATACGCGTGGGCGTCTCGCGTGCGCGTGCAGCACTCCGGCCAGTACCGCGTGATTCCAGACGTGCACATCCTTGGCGAAGACCTACTTCTGCTGTGGCCCGTGCCAATGGCAATCAACTGGTTCCTCATGTGCAAGGAGCGCTCCCGGCTTCAGCCGAACGTCACGTTCAGCACGATCCTCGACCACCCACCGAACATGGGCCGCGCGCAATGCTTCCAGTCCGCCTTTGAGGTCGATGGCAAGGTGGAGGCTCGCGACCTCGCCGTTGCGCAGCGGATCTTCATCGCCTCTCTGGCGCCGGACTTGCCGGCGTTTGCCACTCGTCTACACACGGACGACTGGTGTAAGCGGGTGAGCGACGTCGACGAGTACAACTTCACGAACCACTTCTTGGCCACGAGAGGGGCGACGAGTCGGCGCCGGTGGGCCCGGGAAGCGCTCGGGGCGGCGGCGGCGGCGAAGGAGGCGCCCTTAAAGACCAAGCGCAAGCGCGTAAGCGCGTCGCGCGTCGTGCTCGACCTTCCAGACGAGCTGGTTGGACGCATCGTGTGCCACCGTCTCGCGGAGGCCTTAAGCAACGTCGAGGCGGCGGTCGCCGTTGTGGCACAGCTTTGCGCCGTCTCGCGCCAGTTCCGCGATTGCACGCGCGATGCCGTGGATCAAATGGTTGCGCGCGCCCTCAGGGTGGGGCACACCCTCCTCGGCCCAACGCCCTCGCAGCCGGCGCACGTGCAGTCCGTGCTCTGGGCATCGGGAATCACGCTGCGCCACGCCTTTGCCCCGATCTTCAACCCTGACCAGTGCCGCGGTGGTCGCACCAAGGCGGCTACGTGGTGGCAAGGGGGGAGGGTCAACTGGCGCGCCTACGTGCACCTGCGCCGCCGCCTCGCCAAGCAGCCGTCGCCATTTCCGATTGGGGGGCAGATGCACGCCTTCCAGCGCCGCGCGCTCCTCTGGGACTAACCCGTGACTGGGAAGAGTGGGGGGGATACAATAAGTGGGACTGGCCGTGTTACTGTTAGCTAGCCGTAAGCGGGTGTGTGCATGGCACACCTTCCCGATTTTAGTGCCCTTGGGCTGCGTACGACGCCTACGGGCACGCTCTTCACACGACCCATCGACCCCACCTGTTCGATATGCTACGACCCGCTCTTTGGGTGCGCTCACAAAGATCAGCGCCCTGCCACCGCACTTGACAACGTCGCGGACGAGGACGACTGGGCGCTTTGCCCTCCGTACCAATGGGCGATGCGCAAGGATGGCCCAGGCGTTAAGAATGTCATCAGCTTGCGCTGTGGGCACATGTTTCACGCAGGCTGCATATCGCCGTGGATTAGGGGGCGTCAAGCAGAAGGCAAATCACTGGAGTGTCCTTTATGTCGCAGCCAAACTGCCATAAGTGACGAGGTGCTCGAGGACCTGGGCATAGCGATTCGGGCGCCACTGACCGACGGCACGATTCGAAACGCCGTTGCGGCAGCAATGACGGCGGGAGGCCCGGAGTACGTTTCCCAAGGCCACGGCCCCATCGCCGGCTGGGACGTGAGCGCCGTCACGGACATGCACCACCTGTTCTACGACGCCGCGACCTTCAATGGCGACCTGAGCCGCTGGGACGTGAGCAGCGTCACGGGCATGAACCACATGTTCTCCGACGCCGCGGCCTTCAACGGCGACCTGAACGGCTGGGACGTGAGCAACGTCACGGACATGAGCGACATGTTCTACGACGCCACGGCCTTCAACGGCAACCTGAGCGGCTGGGACGTGAGCAGCGTTAGGTTCATGCAAAACATGTTTATGGGTGCCACGGCCTTCAACGGCGACCTGAGCCGCTGGCGCGTGAGCGACGTCACGGACATGAGCGACATGTTCGCCGACGCCAGGGCCTTCAATGGCGACCTGGGCTGCTGGGACGTGCGCAGCGTTACGGACATGACCGGGATGTTCGACGGCGCCGCGTCCTTCAACGGCGACCTGGGCGGCTGGAACGTGAGCAACGTCAGGGACATGAGCTCCATGTTCTCCGACGCCGCGGCCTTCAACGGCGACCTGAGCCGCTGGGACGTAAGCAACCTCACGAGCTCAACGACCAGGTTCGGCATGTTCCGCAACGCCGTCGCGTACCAGCCGGCGCGCGCGATCGGCTCTGTGGCGGCGGTGGAGCGGGCGGCGGCGGCGCGGGCGGCGTCGGTGGCGGCGCGGGAGGCGCGGGAGGCGGCGCCGGAGGTGGTGGCGGCGCCGGAGGTGGTGGTGGCGGCGCGGCCGCCGCCGCCGCCACTGACCGACGACACGATTCGAAACGCCGTTAGGGGCGCATTGGAGGCGGGCGGCCCGGAGTACGTTTTCCAAGACTACGGCCCCATCGCCGGCTGGGACGTGAGCGCCGTCACGAACATGCATGGCATGTTCGCCCACGACGAGCGCTTCAACGGCGACCTGAGCCGCTGGGACGTGAGCAGCGTCACGGGCATGAACCACATGTTCTCCGACGCCTGGGCCTTCAATGGCGACCTGAGCGGCTGGGACGTGAGCAGCGTCGCGGACATGGGAGACATGTTCTGGCACGCCTGGGCCTTCAACGGCAACCTGAGCTGCTGGGACGTGCGCAGCGTTACGACCATGCGCGACATGTTCCACGGCGCCGCGGCCTTCAACGGCGACCTGAGCCGCTGGGACGTGAGCGCCGTCACGAACATGAGAGGCATGTTCTACGGCGCCGCGGCCTTCAACGGCGACCTGAGCCGCTGGGACGTGAGCAACGTCGAGGACATGAACGACATGTTCCGCGACGCCGTTGCGTACCGGCCGGCGCACGCGAGCTGATCGCGCGTCGCGGTGGCACCGCCGCCGTAGCTCCCCGACCTCTATGGCGGGCCAAATGGGGGACACCGGTTAGGTAAATAGGTGTCCCCTATTTCAATATACTCCGGTAGGCAGCCAGCTCCCTGCACTCTCTGCGCTCCTGCGCTTCCCGCCCGAGGTGGGAAGCGTGACTGTTTTTTGAAATAGGGGACTCCAGTAAGGTAATAGGCGTTCCCTATTTCAGAAACCTATAAACCACCAAGCCGGGCATGTTTTGCAAAAAGTGGGTCCTGAGACCCACCACCTGTTTTTTAAATATGAAATAGGGGACACCTATTAGCCTTGTCATACTAATAGGAGTCCCCTATTTCAGAAAATGGGATTTTGTTATTGTCAAGGTCCTGTGGTCCACTCAAAACTGCCAGGTTGTCAACCCCCTCGTCAATTTCTCTGAAATAGGGGACGCCTATTACTTCAGCGGTGTCCCCTATTTCAGAGAAAATCAATCACTTCGTGCAAAGTTTGTTGGCCGCGTTTAAAAGTACACAACTCAATACTGCCCTTAACCAAAAACGTCACACGTTTTTTTCCTGAAATAGGAGACACCTATTACTTCAGCGGTGTCCCCTATTTCAGACTGCTCCAGTTGTCTAGGGTGTCGAGGTGGATTCTCTTCAACACCTTGGACAAAACCCCTGAAATGGGAGACTCCTATTACTTCAGCGGTGTCCCCTATTAGATGGTGAGCTGGCGCATGCGACGCTCTTCCTCCGCTGCCTCCCAAACGCGCCTGGGCTTGCGCTCGCCTCCCTTGCACGCCGTCTTGATCGTTTGCTTCAGACACCCCTTCACCTTGTACGCGTCCTGGTGCGCGGGACAGAAGGGTGCCATCCGTACCGTTCGCTCCTTGCAGTCCTTTTCGTAGCATTCCCTTGTGCCACCATGCTTTCCGCACAGGTGGTGGCCCGCATCTTGCTCCACTCCATAGTTGGTGCACCCCACACCGTCGTCCTCCCCCACGCACCGCCTGCGAACGGCTTGCTTCTCTTTCTCGGCGAGCTCAGGCGAAGCACGCTTGCGTGAGGCGCCAACGTCGGATGCATCGGTGCAATTCTTGCGGGTCTTGTCGTCGGCGTCCATCGGATGGATTGATGCGCGCTGTTCTCCGCGCACAAGTCGCAGATTTGGGGCAGGGTTCAATTAATTGCGCGTGCCAGACTTGCCAGACTTGCCACTTGTGCGCGTGCAAGCGGCGTCTTGCCTTGCAATGAAGCGGGCGCGCGGCTTTGCGAACACGCGTTCGCGGTCGAAGCAAGCCAGGCAAGCCACACAGGCTCCCGAGCCTCCCGAGCTTCCCGAGCTTCCCAACGAGATATGGACCATCATCGTCAAGATGGCCGCTCGGAATTCCACGGAGATCGCCTCGCACCTACGCCTCGTGCGGAAGTCCTTTGCGGCGACCCTCCGCCGCACACAGATGTGGAGCGCCTTCGACGCCATTATTGAACGGCGCGCGGAATTGCGCGCACAGTACAATCGCGACGACGAGGCCAACCCTGGGATAAACGACCGCGATGCGGTGCACAACAGCATGATACGCCTCTGCCAGGACCAAGGCGACCTGTTTCTCACCAGGTTCTACATCGAGATGTGCCGCCAGGCGAACACCCTTGCGACTGCACGCAATGGGTTAGAGGCGCTTCGCACAATGTGCACGACCACCGCATTCAGACGCGGTGTGAACACTCGTTGACATTCTTAAATTGATTCGGGGTGTGTGTGTGTGGTTTGTTTTCTTTTACTGCACTGGCACAACCTTGCGACTTCTGCACTCTTGCCACTGCCACCACTACCACTGCCACCACCCAGTGCACACCCAGTGCACGCCCGGCATACGCCCGTAAACTCGTGGAAATTGCCCGATGCAATCTACCACACAGATGAAACGATTTGGAACATGGCACAAGACGACGCCCGCAGCAGTCACGTGGATAGACCTCGACGACGACACGTGGCGCAATACCGCCACCTTCCTTGGGTTGCACGCGCTCACGCTGCGCCGCACGTGCTCGAGCTTGCAGCGCGCGCTCCATCAGCTCCCCAGAACAACGATACTTGCGCGACGCGCGATCACGTACTTGGTCCCGGATTGGTGTGGCCTCGAATCGACTGCAACGTTAAACGCGGTCTCCTTGGGCGCGCGACTTCGCGATGGCGCCAGGGTGCGGCTTCGCGATGGTGCCATTGTCGCGGCATCGGATTCGGACTCGTCATCGGCCCCGGACCTCGAGCACGAGTGGGAGAAACTAACCGCCCTAGGCAGGAGGCCCTCCTTTAAGGGGGAGGTGCGTCAGCTGGTGACGGACATGAAGAACCTGCCATTTCGCCTCCTGTTCGAGGTCCTCGATGTGATCGCGGACTCTCCCAAGCGGCTGCTACAAACCCGGCAGCCCGGCTACAAATTGGTCAACAGCAGCGAGCCCCTGCTGGCCATTCTTTCAAAGCGCGCCGCGGACGCCAGCCGTTGCGAGCTCAACGACCATGGTGGGGTGGTTCTCACGGAGAGAGAGCTCCGCGACGCGATACGCCAGTTCCACGGCTTGGGCGTGTTCAGTCGCGCCGCGGTTGGATGCAAGATCGTCTGCACAACCGATACCCCCGTGCTCTATAACACGTCGACCTGGCACCTTGCGGCTGAGAAGGGAATGCTCCTGGTGCTAGAGTTCATCTACTACCACATGGGCGATACTCAGCCGGTGCACGCGTGCACCATGGGTGGAAACAACGCGCACGCGCACGCCCAGCGTGGCATGCAGCGGTGTCTCGACATGCCCAACACGTCGGAACCGTTCAAGCAAGACGCCAAGGTGCGGTACGGCAAGGTGCTCGACTTTCTGGTCAATATCGGGTTGAGTGGTCGGCCGTGGCGCGACCTGACCAATCTCAGCGAGGCGGACTCGGACTCGGACTCGGGCGACGTCGGGGATTGGCCTCTCGATTAGCAGGGCGGTGGCGGTGGTGTTTCCCATCTCAGTGTGCATGTTCATTCATAAGCAAAGTTAGAACTTGTCATGTTAAGAAGAGCTGCGATGCTGCCAGCCCTTTCGCAACTCGACCGCCTGTCGCTCCGCCCCACGGGCGCGCCCGATCCGGCGGCGGCGGCGGCCATGCGCGAGGTGTTTGTCAATCAAGACCTCGTTGCCTCCATCTTGGCTAGCATCCAAGGGGGCAACGTCAAAAGCGCGTGCGAGACAGTCGAGCGGTTTTGTGAGGCCGTCTCCGTGACGCACGGTGGGTCGGGGTGCAACATGCCTTCCGTGTGGAAGTCGCTGCTGTGGAAAGTGTTCAGGGTGAGGAATGGTGAGGCCGACGCCAACCGTCGCACCATACGCACCCACAAGATCAAGCGCGTCCTCGACATCATGCGGATGCTCAACATGCCCCTACTCAAACACGAGTGGGCATTCCTACAGTCGCAGGGGGAGGCGGGTGTGCCTATGCCTGGGACTCTGTTGGCGCTTGGCAAACGCATAGACTCTGGCATACTCACAGACAAGGCGCTCTTTTTTGAGCTGTGCAAGCGGGCCGCAAAAGTGCGTTCCACACTTGAAGGCGTAAAAGAAGTGATCGTCATGCGCGCTGAACAGGTTGCGAAAGGGAAGGCACTTTGGAAGGATGGGAAACGGCAAAAGGATCCAGAAGTCGGGCGCTTGGGAACTGAAATGCTCAAAACGACCATCGCACGAAACTTTCGAGTGCCTGAGGCCATCAAGGCAGTCTACCGGTTTCAGTTCTACCAGCCCGACCTTTCCAACCTGGAAGCCGATATTGTAAACGTTTGCGGGCCGAATCCTCATGTTGGGGGGGGAACCTCGAACTACTTGCGTATGATAACCGAGGACCACTTGATGAAACATGGAGGTGAGACGATTGTTACGGATGCGGAGGACGAGTTTGAGACGGAGGGAGGTCCCTTTGATGATGTGGGCAGAGTACGAGCAGAATGGGCGCCGCCGCCCTC
>MDSY01039120.1_pt1 | contig 14432 bp, 11 predicted proteins | sample 811131 | NCBI WGS metagenome assembly MDSY01 (sample SAMN05326643, study PRJNA326480) | marine metagenome | isolation source: seawater | place: Atlantic Ocean: South West | collected 2010 | reverse complement strand
GAAGAAAATCAGTGGTTTATTTCCTTTGTAATGCCAAAAGAATATTCCCTTCAAACCTTGCCTAAGCCAAATAATTCCGAGATTACCCTAACGAATCTGCCTAAAGAGAAATTTGCTGTAATTATATTTTCTGGGCTAGTTAGAGAATCTAGCTACGATGAAAAAATTATACTATTAAATAATTTTATCAAAAAAAAGAAATTAAAAACTTTAGATTCAGTTCAAATTGCTAGATACAATCCACCTTGGACCTTACCCTTTTTCCGTCGAAATGAACTCATGATTAAAGTACGATAAAATAGTTTTGCATACACATCAAGATATTTCTATTGTATTAGTTACCTATAATAGTGAAACTATAATTAAGAATTTTTTGCTGCAAAGTCAATTGCAGGATCACAAAAATATTATTATCGTAGATAATGCAAGTCGAGATAAAACTGTTTCATTAATTAAAAAAATAAGGCCTGATATTCATGTCATAACGTTAAAAGAAAATATTGGCTTTGGTTCCGCAGTTAATTTGGGTTTAGTTAATAATCAGTCTGAATATGCATTAGTTATTAATCCTGACACTTTCTTTTCAGCTTCATTCTTTAATGATCTTTATTCAGGTATCTTAAGAAATGATACTGCTGGATTAATTGCTCCAACCATAGTCAATGATAATTATTTTTTATCCCCTCCCTTGTCTGAGTTCAAAAAAAATATTGGTCATAAACTACATTTAAAAATCCATGATCAATCAGTAAATTTTATAAGTGGTGCCTGCTTCTTGGTAAAGCCCAGTCTATTTTTGGGTAAAAAGATATTTGATGAGAATATCTTTATGTTTTATGAAGATAATGATTTGTCTAAGAAAATTGGCCTAATGGGCCTTGATAAAATAATTCTTAGTGATTGCCTTATTTATCACCAAGGAGAATCTAGCTCTTCACCAACTCATTTTATTACTGCACTTAAGAACTTTCATTACGGCTGGTCTGAATCATATTTCATTAAAAAGTATCAATCAAACAGAGCTGCGGAGTGGGAAAACTTTCTAACTTTACTTAATTACACCAAAAGAATTATATTCTTTTCATTAACCTTAAACTTAAAAAGGTTAATTCCGGCATGGTATAGGTTGAAAGGTAAAATTTCATTTATGAGAAATAAAAAAGCAAAAGATATAGGAGAAAATTTTTAACTTATATTTGATAGTTAATTAATTAGGTTGGTATAAGCCATGGAACTAAAGCCAAGATTATTAAAACAAGAGCCAATACCAGTAATAGTTTTTTAAGTTTCAGATTTTTCTTCTTTAGCCGTAAATTCATTGAATATTATATGCTACGTATATGTTAATTAGTCTAATTCATATTTTTGCACATAATTTACTTTTAAGGATTCGCTTTGCTCTTCTTTAAAAAGCAAATAATTACCTATTGCAAGTACCTCAATTTCTGACCCCATAAAGCATTTAAATGCATCTTTAGGGGAGCATACAATTGGCTCTCCACGAACATTAAATGATGTATTAACAACGATAGGGCATCCTGTTTTTTCATAAAACTTATTAATTAGTGCATGATATTTTGGGTTGGTATCAGCGTGAACAGTTTGGATACGCGCAGAATAATCTACATGCGTAATTGCTGGGATTGAGGAACGAGGAATATTCAGCTTAGCTATTCCAAATAATGCTTTCTCTTCCTTTTTCATTGCTAGTCGTTTTTTCTTATTAACATCAGCTACAAAAAGCATATATGGGCTATCACTATCATGCTCAAACCACTCGCTAACACACTCACTCAGAACACTTGGAGCAAAAGGACGAAAGCTCTCACGATACTTAACTTTAAGGTTAAGTTGTTTTTGCATAGCTGGTGACCTTGGATCAGCAATAATACTCCTTCCACCTAGGGCTCTTGGGCCAAATTCCATTCGCCCCTGAATCCAACCAATAGCTTTTTCATCCACAAGTGCTTCGGCAACTTTCTCTATAAGTATTTCTTCCTTAAGTTTATGAAATTTTGCTCCGCACTCTATAAGATCATCCTCAATAACAGAATCTGAATAACTTGGTCCTAAATATGAACCATTCATGGAATCGCTTCCAGGTATTAGCTTTCTATTCTTAGCATATTTCAAATACCAAACTGACAGAGCTGCACCTAACGCACCGCCAGCGTCTCCTGCAGCAGGCTGAATCCAAATATTATCAAATATTTTTTCGCGGAGTAGAATACCGTTAGCAACACAATTGAGTGCAACCCCACCTGCAAGACAGAGATTATTTTCGCCAGTATCCTTTGCTATACTTTTAGCCATTTTTATCAAAATATCTTCAGTAACTTTTTGAATAGAAGCTGCTAAATCCATTTCACGCTGAGTTAAATCTGACTCTGGCTTTCGTGGTGGGGCTCCAAATAATGCATCAAACTTTTTGTTCGTCATATATAAGCCTGTTGGATAATCAAAGTAACTCATATCAAGCTGAAAACTTCCATCCTTGGCAACCTTGATAAGTTTTTCTTTAATTAAATCAGCGTACTTTGGCTTCCCATAGGGAGCTAAACCCATTACTTTATATTCCCCAGAATTAACCTTGAAGCCAGTGTAGTAAGTAAAGGCAGAATATAAAAGCCCTAATGAATGTGGAAAATAAATTTCTTTTAGCACTTTAAGGTCCTTACCACTACCAACAGCTACAGATGAAGTAGTCCATTCACCTACTCCGTCTAAGGTTAGAATTGCCGCATTTTCAAATGGAGAAGGATAAAAAGCACTAGCTGCATGAGACAGATGATGTTCAGAAAAGAGTAGTCGCTCATTCCAATTAATTTTACTGTCAAGCACGTCAGACAAGTGTTTTATTATTATTGTTTTCTGAAAGAGTTTTTCTTTTATCCATAAAGGCATTGCTGATGAAAAGCTTCGAAAACCTTTTGGAGCAAATGCTAGGTATGTTTCAAGCAACCTTTCAAATTTAACAAAAGGTTTCTCATAAAATACAACGTGAGTAATATCAGTCACCCTGATATTGGCCTCATCAATACAATAGGAAATTGCATTACTAGGAAAGCTAGGATCATGTTTTTTTCTTGTAAATCTCTCTTCCTGAGCTGCGGCAACAATATGTCCATCATTAATTAGACATGCCGCACTGTCATGATAAAACGCTGAAATTCCTAAAATATACATAATTAATATGCCTTATTTTAAAATAACGTGTAGATAAAAGGAGCCACAACAGAGCCTTGAGCTAAAATTAATAATCCCCCTATCATTAACATGATGAGAATAATCGGAGCCAACCATAGCTTTTTTCGAACTCTAAGAAAAGTCCATAGCTCTTTTAAAATATCCATTAACACACCTCATTTAAATTAAAATTGATTTTTGAATGACTCAACTATCTGCTTTGAATTTTTTCTAATCCTCCAGAAAGACGAGCGAGGTAAAAGCTTTAACCTCAATTCATCACGGGAAAATAGACGCATTAGAAGTGCAATCGGAGTAAATAATCCAAAATATATAATTCCTAGGACTATTGGACTAATGATTAAACCAAGAACTAAACCTAAACGCATCCATAATTTATTAAGAGGTAGCAATAAGTCTGACCTAAGGACTGTAAGAATAAAGAAAATAGTAGCAAGCAACAAAAGGGCTATTCCTATATTGAGGGCACCTACAAAATAAAAATAAATTCCAATTAAAAGAAAAATGATGGAAAAGAAAAAGCCAAAATTTTTATTGGATGGGAGCACTACATCAGATTTTTTCAGTTTAGATCCCCTAAATTCAGTATAATTTTAAACATAGATAAAAATTGGAACAGCTATTTATTTTAAATAGCTATAGTGGGTGTATTAACAATTAATGAAGAATGCATTTTAATTATACAATAGCAATTAGAACAAAGTATATTATTGCACATTAAAATTTATTTATAATAAATCTATGTTGAATCTTATTTTAAATTAACAAAGTAGAATTATAATTACTTTTTTAAAATCTATAACAAGGAGATGTTGTGCAGGCGACTAAACTGAAAAAAAAAATTAAGCTGGGTTTGTTTTATCTTCTTTTTCTTTCTTTTATTTTTTTTGCAATGGATATGACCTGTCAATACATCATTAAAACTACTTTTAATATCTCAATTTACGACGAAGACTATTTAGAAAAAAAGTCAGTTTTTTATAAAGACAAACAATTAAAATATTTTGTTCATCCCTATTTTGGCCTCGCGTCAATTGGAGACAAAAAGTACAAACCAGAAGGTATTGCTAATGATTATTTATTTCACTCTGTAGCTCTTTCTGCCAAAAAAAATGATATCAAGGTTTTATTGTTAGGTGGTTCCGTTGCGGCTTTTTTGTCGAACAATATAACAAAAAATGAGATAGCTCAGGATCAGGAATTTAATACGGTATTCGCAAATACATTAAACACACACTTTGGAGTTAACCATTTCTCTGTTTACAATGCTTCCATCCTAGGTGGTAAACAGCCTCAACAATTTTTTAAGTTAATGTATTTAGACCTAGTTGGCTTTAAACCAGATATTGTAATTAATGTAGATGGATTTAATGAGTTAGCATTAACTTTATCAGATAATTTTGATGCAAAATTACCCGCAGTTTATCCAAGGCAACATAACAGAGCAATTAGCCGTACGGCACTCGATAATGAATGCGGAGATTATAGTAATTATTTTGTTAAATCTAATTCAAAGATAGCAATTATTGAGCTAGTTGGTCTAATTGTAATTAATAATTGTCACAAGGAGATTACTGTCAGCCCAACCGATGTTCCTTATTGGGTAGAAAAAAATTCTAAGTCATACCCTCAATACGTTGATGAGTCAGTAAAGATATGGGCGAAGTCTTCTAATCAAATTTTTGACTTCTTAAAGCCAAAAAAGATAGGATATATTCATGTTTTACAACCAAATCAATACCAATTAAATAGTAAGCCCCTATCTGAAAAAGAAAAAATTGAATATTTAAGTTTTCCATATTACGGAGACCACATAACTAAAAACTATCATTTACTTTCTAATGATTTAATAAAATCAGATAACTTTACCGACTTAAGGCTAATATTTAAAAATGAGAAGAGAACAGTTTATGCAGATCATTGTTGTCACTTAAATAAGCTTGGGAATAGCTTACTTGCAGAAAAAATTATAAGTAGTAATGAAGATCTGTTCAAAAGATTATTGCATTAGAAATTTTTTATGGCCTCCTTGACTAATACTAAAGCTCCAGAATTTAAACTTGTCGATACAAACGGCAAATTAATTTCATTAAATAACTTTAAAGGGGAGTGGGTAATTATCTTTTTTTACCCTAAGGACAATACACCAGGTTGCACTAAGGAAGCTTGTAATTTCCGAGATGATTACAGTACAATTAATTCATTAAATACTCATGTAATTGGCATTAGCTTAGATAAAACTACTTCGCACCAAAAATTCAAAAAAAAATATCATTTACCTTTCACACTCTTATCAGACCCTAAAGGCAATGTCGCAAAAGAATATGGCGCACTCTTTAAATTTATGTTTTTCAAATTCTCTAAACGTCACAGCTTTATTATTGACCCAAAAGGTTTAATAAGAAAAGAATATAGAACGGTGAACCCCTCCACTCATTCAATTCAGATTATTAGTGACCTTAAGGAATTTCAGCGTTGAGACTAATTATTTTTTGATTAAAATTTCTAACATTTTTATACCAAAACTTACTCCAAAACCATTAACATCACTACTAATTGCACCTAAACCACCTTTACGATTGCTTGAAGATAAATCAACGTGAAGCCAAGGAGTATCATTTTCAACAAAACGGCCTAAGAATCTTGCGGCATGAATGTGATCTGGCCCCCCTTCTAAATTACACTGTTTAATATCAGCAATTTGACTCTCTAAATCCTCTTCAAAATCCTCATCATATGGAAATGCAGAAATCCTTTCACCTGATTCTGCTCCTGCGCCAACTGCCATACAAGCCAAATCAGACCTGTTGCTTATTACCCCACTATAACGATCGCCCATTGCAACATGCATACAGCCAGTTAATGTTGCAAAATCAATTATTGCTTGGGGCTTTTTCCTTGAAGCCATGGTTAAAGTATCTGCTAATACCATTCTGCCTTCTGCGTCTGTATGAACTATTTCAATGCTTAACCCATTGAGCGCAGTCACAACATCATTTTGCTTGTATGCTTTTGGGCCAATATGATTCTGCGCTATAGCTAACCAACAATCTATATTTACAGGAAGCTTGGCCTCAGTTGCAGCTTGCATTATGCCTAGAACTACAGCTGACCCATTCATATCCTCATGCATTCCACTCATATATTTTGCGGGCTTTAGATTGTGCCCTCCTGTATCAAAACAAATGCCTTTCCCTACAAGTGCAATAGTTTTTTTTGAATTTTTAGAGGTGTGTTTTAAATGAACAATTACAGCATCTTCAGGTTCAGAACCTTGGCCTACTGCAACAAAAGCACCAGCCCCTAACTTCCTGAGCTGGGACATACTATAATCTTTATAAGCCCATTTATGTTGCTTTGCTAACTGCTTAACCTTTGCCTTGTAAATTGTTGGTGTTAATTTATTAGGTGGGGTAATAGTTAAATTTCTAGTTAATGTATTGCCATTAACTAACGCTAGAGTTTTCGATAGATCACATTTGCTAATTCCAGCCAAAATAACTTTTTTCAGCGTAACATTTTTAACACTTTTCTTTAAATTAGGCAGGACTTGTGAATTAACTAATGAAACATAAACACATGCATTAACCCACGATTCATTAATATTTTTCGGTAAGAATGTTATTGATATTTCAGTAGGCTTTTCTTGGGAAAGAATGTTAAAACCTTTCCTTATTAAGGTGTGCATTTGGAATGGGTTTAAATCCGGTGAATAACCAACCCAGCTAATAGTTGCACCGCTATCGAGTTCAGTAGTAATTGGTGTTTTATTTAGGTCTGTAAGCTTTTTCCCCGAACGCTTAAGCTTATTTTTTAATAATGTCTCAAATGGATATTTTGGTATTGATGGATCAATTACAATTATATGGTGTAAGTTTTTTTTTAGCTCTTGCTCGTTTGGTATGTTGTTAATAAACTCTATTTTAGCGATCATATTTCATCCTATTTTTTAATTAATGTTTTTTTATACTTTAATCAAGAATTATATTATTAATTTTTTTATATTTTCAGAGTATAAATGATTAGATATCTACTATAATAACCTTATTGACATTGGGTCTCGCCAATAATTTCATAAACATTTTATTTTATTTAAAATAAAATACTTATTAAAAAATAAAAGAGGTAAGTTTTTAATGGCTCTATTTCCAGACACAGATAATCAAGAAACACAAGAATGGCTTGATTCATTGAATTCAGTAATTAATACTGACGGCCCAGAAAGAGCTCACTTCTTAATCGAGAAGATGATAGACCAAGCACGCCGCTCAGGGACAAACCTGCCATATAACGCTACAACATCCTATGTAAATACTATTCCTACGCACTTGCAGCAAAGGCACCCAGGCAATCCTGATATGGAGCGAAGAATTCGAGCGCTTATAAGATGGAATGCAGTGATGCAAGTCCTAAGAGCCAACGAAAAATCTCCTGGTATTGGAGGCCATATAGCTAGCTTCCAGTCTGCTGCAACTTTATATGACGTAGGATTCAATCATTTCTTTAGAGGGGCTAATGATAATTTTGCTGGTGATTTAGTTTATTTTCAAGGACATTCATCTCCAGGTATCTATGCAAGAGCTTTTCTCGAAGGAAGGATGACCGAAGACCAATTAAATAACTTCCGAATGGAAGCTGGAGGAAACGGCCTTTCCAGTTATCCACACCCTTGGTTAATGCCAGATTTTTGGCAGTTCCCCACTGTTTCTATGGGGCTGGGGCCAATCATGGGCATCTACCAGGCACGCTACCTTAAGTATCTTCACGACAGAGGCATTGCAGACACATCAAATAGAAAAGTATGGGTATTTTGTGGTGATGGTGAAATGGATGAGCCAGAATCACAGGGAGCTATATCACTTGCATCAAGGGAAAATCTTGATAATTTAATTTTTGTAATTAATTGTAACCTTCAGAGATTAGATGGCCCAGTGAGGGGTAACGGTAAAATTATTCAAGAACTGGAGTCTAACTTCCGTGGCTCCGGCTGGAATGTACTTAAAGTAATTTGGGGGTCTTATTGGGATCCACTTCTTGCCATGGATAAAGATGGTATTTTAAAAAAACGTATGGAAGAATGCGTAGATGGTGAGTACCAAAATTGTAAAGCCAAAGGTGGAGCTTATACTCGTGAACATTTTTTTGGTAAGTATCCGGAGCTTAGAGAAATGGTTTCAGCAATGTCAGATGATGATATATGGCGCCTAAATCGTGGGGGACATGACCCTCATAAAGTTTATGCAGCATATGCTGCAGCCACTTCCCATAAGGGGCAACCATCAATTGTACTAGCCAAAACCGTAAAGGGTTATGGTATGGGTGATGCTGGAGAAGGACAAAACATAACACATCAACAAAAGAGTATGGATATTGAGTCATTAAAAGCTTTTAGAACAAGATTTGATCTGCCAGTTAGTGATAAAGAAGTTGAGAGCTTATCTTTTTATAAGCCAGCCAGTGACTCGCCAGAAATTCAATATATGATGGAAAGAAGAAAAGAACTTGGCGGATTCTTGCCAGTACGTAGAAAAAAAACTAAAGCTCTTAAAATTCCTGATTTAAGTGCTTTTTCTAATGTCACGAAGAGTTCAGGTGAAAGAGAAATATCAACTACTATGGCATTCGTACGTATATTAAGTACGCTAGTTCGTGACAAAGAACTAGGAAAATATATTGTACCGATAGTGCCTGATGAGGCCAGAACTTTTGGCATGGAAGGTATGTTCAGACAGCTTGGTATTTATTCATCCGTAGGGCAGCTTTACGAACCACAAGACTCTGATCAGGTTATGTTTTATAAAGAACAAAAAGATGGGCAGATACTTGAAGAGGGAATCAATGAGGCTGGATCATTTTCTTCATGGATCGCTGCAGCAACGTCCTATAGTAATTCCGATATCCAAACGATTCCTTTTTATATCTTTTACTCAATGTTTGGCTTCCAAAGAATTGGTGATTTAGCATGGGCAGCAGGTGACTCACGTTGCAGAGGATTTCTCCTAGGCGCAACAGCTGGAAGAACCACCCTTAATGGTGAGGGCCTTCAGCATGAGGATGGACACAGCCATCTTTTAGCTGCAACGATACCAAATTGTGTATCTTATGATCCTTGTTTTTCTTATGAGTTAGCAGTTATTATCCAAAATGGATTGGAGAGAATGATCCAAAATCAAGAAGACGTTTATTTTTATATTACCGTCATGAATGAAAATTATACCCACCCAGAAATACCTAAAAAAGTTGAACAAGGAATTATTGAAGGTATTTACCCGTTCACAAAATCTAAAATTAAAGGCCCAAAAGTTCAGCTAATGGGAAGTGGTGTTATATTAAGAGAGGTAATTGAAGCAGCAAAAATATTAGAAGCTGACTTTAAGATATCAGCTGATATATTTAGTGTCACTAGTTTTAATGAATTAAGAAAAAATGCTTTAGATATCGAGCGATGGAATATATTGAACCCAGATAAAGATAAAAAATTATCAAACATTGAAAATACTATTAGTGATAAGGAAAGCCCTATTATTGCTTCAACAGATTATATGAAATCATTTCCTGAGCAGATTTCACGATTCCTCCCTAATCAATTCATAGCTTTAGGTACTGATGGTTATGGTAGATCAGATAGTCGAGAAGCATTAAGAGATTTTTTTGAGGTTGATCGTTTCTATATTGTGATAGCTTCATTAAATGCATTAGTTGACACAAAAAAAATAGACTCGTCCGTCCTCTTAAAAGCCCTTAAAAAATTTAAAATTGATGGTAATAAACCAAACCCTACGAGTGTATAAGAGACATTTATGACTACTGAAGAAATTTTAATTCCGGATATTGGGAGTTTTGATAGCGTTGATGTTATTGAAATTCTTATTAATAAAGGTGATGAGATAAAGAAAGAAGATCCGCTTATTACTGTGGAGTCAGATAAAGCTTCAATGGATATCCCTACTCCACATTCAGGTATTATTAAGGAAATAAAGTTAAAGGTCGGTGATAAGGTTAAAGAAGGAAGTCTAGTTGCGCTGATTGAAAAAACTGAAGTTTCTATTGAGACCCCTAAAAAAGAACCCAGTGTAAAAAAGGCAATAGAAAACATTGCAAGCAAGGTTGCTCTTGAGCCAACAAGTCCTGTGCCTGAACCGCCTGCAACTATCCTGCCACTTGAAAAGCCACTTCCTATTTCTGAAAGTATTCTTGTTGCAAGCGGAAAAAATAGTCACGCATCGCCTTCTGTAAGAAAGTTTGCGCGGAACCTAGGAGTTAACCTTAACTTCGTAAAAGGGTCAGGACCCAAGAATAGAATATTAATTAAGGATATTGAGATCTATGTTAAATCTGAGCTCAATAAGCCGAGAACAGATGATATGGGTACGCATTTTTCACCTATCGCCATGCCAGATATTGATTTCACAAGTTTTGGAGATATAGAAGAAAAATCCTTATCAAAAATAAAGAAAATATCTGGTGCTAACCTCCACCGTAATTGGGTTACTGCCCCTCATGTTACTCAATTTGATGATGCTGATATAACCGACCTTGAAGCCTTTAGAAAGTCGATGCAAAAAGAAGCAGAAAAAAAAGGTGTGAAATTAACACTTCTTGCATTTATGATGAAAGCTTGTGTCAACGCATTGAAGGCTTATCCTATATTTAATAGCTCCATCTCTCCTAACGGAGAGAATCTTGTTATGAAAAATTACTACAATATTGGTTTTGCTTGTGATACTCCTGATGGATTGGTGGTGCCTGTTGTTAAAGATGTACTTAAAAAAGATGTATTAGAGATAGCGCAAGACTTGGGTAATCTATCAAAGAAAGCAAGAGAAAGAAAATTAAAAATTGATGATATGCAGGGTGGTTGCTTCACCATATCAAGCCTTGGAGGCATCGGTGGAACTAAATTTACGCCAATCATCAATTGTCCAGAGGTCGCAATTTTAGGTGTTTCAAGATCATCTATACAACCAATTTACAACAAGACAATTAAAGAATTTGAGCCTCGCCTAGTCTTACCTTTATCTCTATCCTATGACCATCGCGTTGTTGATGGAGCAGATGGTGCAAGATTTACCACACATTTGAGAGCTATGCTTTCTGATGTCAGAAAGTTACTACTCTAAATCATGGTTAATTCTATTACAGTCGAAATACCTGATATTGGCAGCTTTGATTCTGTTGATATTATTGAAATTCTTATCAGCGAAGGTGACAAGATAAAAAAAGAGGATCCACTCATCACTGTCGAATCTGACAAGGCTTCAATGGATATTCCTTCACCTGTCGATGGCACAGTTACTAAAATTCTCACAAAAGTTGGTGATGCTGTCAAACAAGGCTCGCCGATTATTGAAGTAAATATTACTAAAGTAAATAAAAACGATACAAAAAAAGAAGAGAAAGTTTCTGAAAAAAAAGAAGCACCTAAAAAAATTGCTGAGTCAGTTAAAACAAAAGATACAGAAGAATCTGATTTAAACTGTGATGTAGCAATTCTCGGTTCTGGTCCAGGGGGATATACTGCTGCATTTCGGGCTGCCGATTTAGGACAAACAGTTATATTAATAGAGCGATACTCTACTATAGGTGGAGTCTGCCTCAATGTTGGCTGTATTCCATCAAAAGCCTTACTTCATACAGCGAAAGTTATCACTGATGCAGAAGATACAGGTAGCCATGGAGTTACTTTTACCAAACCAGAAATTGATCTTGAAAAGCTTCGTGACTGGAAGTCCAATAGAGTAGTTAAAAAGTTAACTATGGGGCTGTCGCAAATGGCAAAGCAGCGTGGCGTTCAAGTTATAGAGGGTTATGGTGAATTTTCCTCATCAAATCAAATATCAGTCAAATTAGTGGATGGTTCGCAAAAAACTATAGGATTTAAATCAGCAGTTATTGCGGCCGGCTCGCAATCAACAAAAATTCCAGGGATGCCGGAAGACGACCGAATTATGGATTCCACCGGTGCTCTAGAATTAAAAGATATTCCAAAAAAATTACTCGTCATAGGTGGCGGCATTATTGGTCTTGAGATGGGTACTGTTTACGATGCTATGGGAAGTGATGTTTCAGTTGTAGAGCTTACTGATGGTTTAATTCAAGGATGTGATCGAGATATAGTCAGACCTCTCCATAAAAGAATGGAAAAGCGCTTTGAAAATATATGGCTTGGAACAAAGGTATCAAAATTAGAGGTAAAAAAAGAGGGCATTCTAGTTCACTTTGAAGGTGAAAATGCACCTAAAGAATTATTGTTCGATCGTGTCTTAGTTGCTGTTGGAAGAAAACCTAATGGTAATAATATTGGTGCGGAAAAAGCAGGGATTGCTGTTGATGAAAAAGGCTTTATAGCAGCGAACAAACAAATGAAAACAAATATAGATCACATCTATGCAATTGGAGATATTATTGGGCAACCGATGCTCGCCCACAAAGCGACCCATGAAGGAAAAATAGCAGCAGAAGTAATTGCGGGAGAAAAGGTAGAATTTCAGGCCATGACAATTCCATCAGTCGCATATACAGATCCAGAAATTGCGTGGGCCGGTATTACAGAAGAGGAAGCTGGAGAGAAAAACATTGAAATAGAAAAAGCTGTGTTTCCATGGGCTGCTAGTGGGCGAGCAATTTCAACTAATCGCACAGAAGGTATGACAAAATTAATTTTTGATAAAAAAACCAACAGAATAATTGGTGCTGGAATTGTGGGGACTAATGCAGGTGAATTAATTGCTGAAACCGTTTTATCCATTGAGATGGGAGCAGATGCTCATGATATAGGATTATCAATCCACCCACATCCCACCCTTTCAGAGTCAGTGGCTATGGCCTCCGAAATAAAGGAAGGCACAATTACGGATTTATATATCAAGAAAAAGTAACTTAATTTTTAGGCCTTAAATAGTAACCGGTTTTTTTTATCTTTTTTTTGTGAGACACTTTTATATATCATGCATTAGTCCCTCAAAAACCAAATCATCTTCCATCTTTATTCGGGATTTCCATTCATTATCTGATTGCTCGTAGATTAAAGTAGCATCTCCACCAGTTAATAGAATTGGTAAAGTTGGTGGCAACTTTCTACACACAAGATTTACCGCACCTTGAATAGAGGTAAAAATACCAGTAGTCACTGCATCGGTAGTATTAACACTAGGATATTTAGTGGTACCTATTTCGGTATCAATTAGATTAGCACTATCATTCAAGATAGCTAGGCTGATAGCCACCCCTGGGAGAATCATCCCACCTTTAAAATGTGGCTTTTCTTGACTGTCTAAATCAATCCAATCTATAGTAATAGCTGTACCCGCATTAATAACTAATAATGGTTTTTTATATTTTTTCCAGGCACCAAGAGCAGTGAGCCACCTATCGACTCCTAGACTTAAGCTATCCTCGTAGTCATTAATAAGTATATGGTTTGTTTCTGATTTAGCTTCAATAATAGGACAGTCAAATAAGGATACACTTTCTTTGATTTTATCGAGGACCACCGCTTGATTAACATTAGAAATTAAAACTTTTTTTACTAACTGGAAATCAGAGAAATCAATATCCATGAAATCTTCAACCATCATACTGCCTGAATTTAATATAGTCTCATCATCGCGATGCTGCCACTTAATCCGGGTATTTCCTATATCAATCAAAAGGTACATTAATCTGCACTCCTAATGCTAATTTCACCTGAAGCATAAATCTTTACTCCGTTATCAGTAATAACCTCCAAAGAACCAGCATCATTAACGCCTTGCGATTTGCCGGGGGTAGTATTACCATCACCCGATATCACATTAATAGCTTTGTCTTGAAAGGCATCATAACTGAGCCATTCATCTTTTAAGGAGGCAAAGCCCGAATCTTCAAAAGTAGCTAATACTTCTGCCAAGTCTTTAATAATAATTGCTAAAAAATAATTAGGATCAATTGGTTCATCGACACATTGTTTGATACTGATTGCAGGCTGATCAATTTTAGCAGTTTGCTTCTTTGAAAGATTTAAGTTAATACCAACACCAATAATGGCAGCACTTTGTCCGTCCATATCGCCCTGCAATTCGATTAATATACCAGCAAGCTTTTTATAAATGCCATCATCTTTAACTAATATATCGTTAGGCCATTTTAATAAAGCCTGATGAATATCAAATTTTTTTAAACTTCTAATCAGAGCAATACCAACTGCTAAACTTAGACCAGATAATGCAGCAGCGCCCTTCGTGAAT
>MDSY01017487.1_pt1 | contig 14432 bp, 14 predicted proteins | sample 811131 | NCBI WGS metagenome assembly MDSY01 (sample SAMN05326643, study PRJNA326480) | marine metagenome | isolation source: seawater | place: Atlantic Ocean: South West | collected 2010 | reverse complement strand
GATTTGTGGATTTGTGGATTTGTGGATTTGTGGATTTGTAATTAAATTGAAATAAAGGAGGGGGAATTTGCTTATTCCCCGAAGAAATCAGAAAGAGCTCATGGATTGGTGGTTTCTCAACCAGTATTAGGTTATTTTTGAATTAACAATTAGTTATTTAAAGAATTCTTCTTCGGTTATTTCAAAACCAATAATTTTTTTTGCAGCAGCAGAATAATAAAAATTTAAAAATTCTTTGGTGTTCAGAGATATGGGTATTCGTTCAGGAGATTCATAATACATTTTGAGATTATGATATTGATAAACGAAATGGCCCACTGGTAAATTTTCGAAAGTGAAGCACTCATTTGCACGAATATAAACGTGAGATATATAATGTCTCCCGCCATCACGTAAAGTAATAATTATATCATCATTTATGGTGTTTGAAACGGTTAGTGATGAAAAAGAAACTCTGTTTGTCTGCTCTGAGGGGTATTTATAACTAAAAATTTTTTCTCCAGTAACAGGACGTTGGGCAAAAGCATAATTGCTTACAGTTATAACAACTAGAAAAAGATATTTTTTCATAATACAATTTACAATAAAAAAATTGTTTCAAAAGTAGGTCTATAGACTAATCTAATTTTGTTTTAACTTTATAATGTTTAATCTGATTATTCACTTCGAAATAAGTGTACGCTATTATTCCCTCCCTCCCCTGAGAACTCTTAAAGAGGTATCCCTCCTTCCGGAGGGGAACAACCTCGCCGGGGGGAGTAGTCAATACCCTTAATTAAATTTATCTGGATTTTTCTGAGATCAATAGTACTCTTTGATGTAAGAGTATGCCCAATTAAAAAGAACTTGATCTTTATGTAATTTATATTTCAATAGAGATTTTCTTAGTGCTTGTTGTACATCTCTTTCTCCTTGATTAGAATGCTGCCATCCTGGAAAACTGATTGCCCTTACAATGGAGTCTATATCTCCAACTATTCTTTCAACTACAGCAGGAGTAGAGTCTGTCTTTAACTCCAAGAATAATTCAGTTAATGCTGCCTTTGGAGATTTTTCTTGAACTTCTTCAATCAATTCTTTCATGGCTTGTAGTTTTTCTTTTGCAATTTTACAGAGTTCTTTTAACAAACTCAATAGAAGTAATGAGCCCCTGCTCGGCCTTGTCTCTCAATGCTTCCAATCGATCACTTAGTTTTTTGAATCTTGGAGCTCCTCCAAAAATAAAAGCACATCTTCAACCTCGTCTACTTCCTGTTTTAATTTTGGTAAGGTGAATTGTAACGCTATCTGAAGCATCTTTATTTTTTGGTTATTGTCTAACTCTATTAAGTCTAAAGATTCTATTAAATCATCTAATAATTCTTGTAGTTTACTTCTTACTTCTGATGTTATTTTGTTGGGACTTCCTTTAGGGCGTGGCATAATTTTGTAATTTAGTTGTATGAAATATTTGAAATGGTTTTGGATAGTATCTCTTGTATTTTTTACAGTATATTTTATAAGAGAATACCTTAAAAGTGGTTTTGATTCGGTATTATTTGCAGTAGGAGTAGGCATTGCTGCATCAGGCATTGGATTTCTTAATAAAAAATAACATAGGGAGATATCCGAAAAGTACTTATTGAAATTTCAATTAGTGTTGGCGATACTATAAATTTTGTTGTTAGTGCTTCTGGTCATCCTTTTTATCTTAAAAACAGTTGCGGGAACAGGCGATACCATAAGCGGACTAACTAATAATGGTTCAGATATTGCAACAATTAACTGGACAACTATCGCAACGGGAACCTTCTATTATCAGTGTTCTTTACACGGAGGAATGGTTGGAACTATTACTATAAAATAATTAGCCTCATCCTAAAGTTAATTCAACGGCTTTAAAATAGCTGGCCAACCTCCCACTGAACTCACGGAAATATGAATTTTAGAATCACTGTTGGTAATATCTGTTACAAACTTGTAATCCATTGCATTCCTATCGGTATTAATCCAATCCTTAAAGATTTGGATTTCATATTTTTTATCATCTAAAAAGGATAGGTTTATATCAAAATCACGTGCATTCCAATCTGACATTGCTCCTATATACCAATTTTTTCCCTTTTCTTCTAGCTAAAATAATATAGTCTGAAATTGCACCTTCTAGCACAATTGTTTCATCCCATGTAGTTGGAATCTGTGAAATAAAATTTATTGTTTCCAACTCTTTTTCGTACAGTGTTGGGGAATCACATATAACTTGAAGTGGTGACTCGAAAACAACGAACACAGCCTCCTGCTCCCTTTTCCGGAAACATTCCAGGGTAGTTACGTAAAGAGGCTTCAGTAAATAAAACCTTGTTTTTTCCAATATCAAACATTACTGGTAGATGACAAAAATCACCTTTTTTAATGTGTGACACAGATGTTCTAATATATAAACTTTCATTATCAGAATACATAGAATTATCCTTTGGAAAAAATGATTTACTTCCCTCGGGAAAAACAAGTTCCATATTTTTATTAGTTATAGCTTCAATATTAGTGTTATTGTCAATAAAACGGTAGGCTACACCGTAATTATAGGCCCTAAAGATAATTTCGAAATTTCCCCTAAATGACATTGTTAGCTGGTTGTAGATACTTTTAATATTTGAATCTTTGTAAGGCACTTGGACCTGAATGTTTTCCTCGACTAGCTCAAGTTTTTTTTCTTTAATTTTGGCTGTAAACCTAATTTATTTCCATTTTTTAGATTCAATAAAATGTTAGAAACTTTCATTACATACGAGCCTTTGTTTGTAACGGAAAATGATAATTCTTTTCCAACATCTATTGCAATATTTATAGCATTATCTGGAGATTCTAATTTATATATCTGAGCATTTATTCTTGTAAGAAAAATTACAAAAAACAAATAGAGAATATTTTTTTTCATAGTATGGGTTTACAGTTTTTTAATTTTTATGTTTCTAAACCATAAATCACTCCCGTGATCTTGGAATCCAATGAATCCTGTTTTAAACTTTGCATAATCTGGAGATTCATCCCATTTTCCAGAATTTCTTTTAATATTCCAGTCTTCTGACCAAGGAACAAATGAAAGTACAATTTTACCATTCAGCCAGTGCTCCACTTTTTCAGTGGTAAAAAGAATTTTTGTTGAGTTCCATTCGCCAGCAGGATTTAATTCCTTTTCAGCAGGATCAGGCGTATACATTGCATAATCTGCCGCTGTTTTTTGCCAATCTTGAAGATCACTAGGTTCAGCAACTCCAAACTGAGTATTGTAGCTTGTTAGATCATGGATTTTAGCGTAGTTTTCGTCATCTATGAGTTGGTATTCAGGTGCGACCACCGAAGGCCCTGGATAACCTTCTTTTACATGATAAAAAATACCACTATTTCCGCCCGGAGGAATTTTCCATTCGACATATAATTCAAAATTATCAAATTCTTCATCTCCATAGATGATGTCTCTACTGCCTTTATAATCATAATCTTGTTCTAGAATCTTTTCTGTTTTAAAGGTCAAGATTTCATCTTCTATCTCCCACCCTGGGGGCATTACCTCGCCGTTGTAAGCCCTCCAACCCTTGGTTGAGGTACCGTCAAATAATGACACCCATTCTTGTGAAGATTTTTTGTTTTCTTTGCAACCAATTATAAAAAGTGAACTGATTAAAAATATTTTGATTTTATTCATGATATATTATAATATATTAATTAAAAGGCTTTGTGATTTCGTAATTCTCAAGTTAATCTGAACTAAAGGAAGAGGCAGGTAATCCTTCTTTATTAAAAAGTGATCCTATTGTCCAATTTTTCCATCCATATCTTATGTGCTTTGGATACTTTACTATACTCGAAGAAACTCTTATTTTATTATCGATTATTTCAGCTTTAGCCTTTTCATATACCTTGTTATCTCCTGCTATTTCAAAATCTTTTAAAATACCTTTAGACTCTAATCCACTGCCTTTATTTTCAAAATCAATATCTATATAATTTTCAAAAATTTCATGACTCTTATAAAGTGGTCCAGATGGGGTTATTTCTTTTTTTCCATAATCATTATGTAACGCTAATCGCGCTAATCGCAATCCGACATCTAATTTATTAGCAGGATGAATATCATATTCTTCTCCAATGTCAAGTGTTGTAGCCATTCCAGTTTTTGGAGTACTCAAACTTTTTCTTTGTGCTTCTCTCAAAGCATAAGATTGTTCAGAGTCAGAATATATAAACGGAGCAATTTGAACAAAATAAAAGGGAAATTCGTATTTCCAACTAGAGCGCCAATCTCTTATCATTTCACTAAATAATTCTTGATAATCTTGGAATTTTTTTACATTTGACTCTCCTTGATACCATAATGCTCCTCTAATACCATATGGTATTAGAGGAGTCAACATTTTTTCAAATAAAATACTGTAATTGTTGGGGTTATTTTGATTTAACCCTGCTTTTAAATTTGCTTTTAAGGCTTCGTCCTCAGCAATGAGTTCATTTGTAGACAAATTGTGAAGTTGTAGTGATGGGTAAAGGTAAAAGGCGTGGTGTTTTTTTTTCCAAGTACCCTGGTCCAAGCGTTTTTTTTCTTTATCACTATTTAATAAAATACTTCCTCTAAATCCTCCTGGTGAGCCTGTATCGATTACTCGTATAGCCATAACATTACCTTCTTTTTTTAAAATTCCAGCTGGAATAGTGTAAACCCTATCAGTACAACAATCTAAGGTGTTTCCAATTAGAACTCCATTCACATAAGTATAATCTATGTCATCAATTCCTCGATTAAAAGTTATCGTATAAGATCCAAGAGAGTCATTAATATTAAATTTTTTTCTAAACCAAATGACCCCATTTTCAGCCATACTGCCACTTTTGTGGAATTTTTCAAAAGTAATCGGGTATTCAACATCTTCATCTTTTGACGGATTTTGCACTTGAAAAATGTCCCAATTTGAATCATCATAATTTGGGTTAGAAAATGCAAAATCATCTAGTTCAAGAGTGCTCCATAATTCTTTAGAATCATCTCTATCTGGCAAAAGATAATTCTTTGCCTTAAGATAGCTTGCATTTGCAGCTAGAATCTCATTAATTTTTGTTTTTTGTTTAATCAGATCATGATAACCCCCGGCATCTATTATTTTTTTGATCTCTTCTTTTGTTTGTTCAAGGGATGCAAGTTTCTCAGAACTAATCCATGCCTCTACTCTTGTTCCACCCCAAGAAGTATTTAAGATGCCTACAGGGATATTAAGGGTATTGTTAAGCTCACGGGCAAAAAAATAGCTTACTGCGCTAAACTGCTTTACGTTTTCTGGAGTTGTTACTTTCCATCGGGCATTATTAATTGCAGTACTCTCTAAATTTATTGGTACTGAAAACATACGAATATTAGGGTAATCAGCTGATGCAATTTCAATAGCTTGATTATTAATAGGATTTTGCATCTGCCACTCCATATTCGATTGTCCTGCAGTTAACCAAACCTCTCCAATTAATACATCTTCAAAGAGTATTTTTGCGTTTGGAGTATCTATTTTCAATTGATAGGGTCCCCCGTATTCAGGGGTTTGAATAGTAGTTTTCCAATGGCCATCACTAGTAACCTTAACTCTTGTATTAACACCCCAGCTTGCGTTTAGGTTAATTAAAGATCCTGGTTTTCCAGTCCCCCATATAGGTACTTCCATTTGTTGTTGTAAAACCATGTGACTTGAAAATACAGGTGCAACATTAAATGTTGCTGAACCCGCTTCACAACCTTGATTAATCAATATGATGTATGTAAAACTTAATAGTTTAATTATTTTTGTCATCATTTTATTTGTCAGTAAATTCTATTATTTTGAAATTCTCTTTTCCTTGAATGATTTCTATTCGGCTATTAATAGGAATATTTTTATAGGAACTAAACGAATAGTTTTTATCTGGCCATTTGATTTTCTTTAATAGCAATTACTTTTCCCAATCCAATTTCTTGTTGTAAACTGCTTGCTCCATAGGTCGTGTTACCTCTAATTGATATTTGAGATTGATCTAAACCTGGTTGTCCACCACCCGATATTGCTGTTATTCCCGGAACTTGACCTGCTAATAAATTTGACACATTATTGACGGGTCTATTCTCTAATACGTCACTATTAATTGTCTCAACAGCCCCAGTTAAGTTAGCTTTCTTTTGCAGTCCGTACCCTACTGTCACAATTACTTCATCCATTAGAGTCGCATCTGTAAGTAAAATAACATTTATAGCTTCAGAAGAGCCAACGGCTATAATTTGAGTTTTAAAGCCTACATATGAAAACTGAAGCTCGGCATTTTCGTTTTCTAATTCAATTGTAAAGTTTCCATCGAAATCAGTTGTAACTTCATTTTCAGTTCCATTCTCAATTACAGAAGCTCCTGGAAGTGGGTTGCCATCTATATCAGTAACATTACCGTTAATAATTGTCCTTTGCGAATCAACTTGTTCAAGATCTTTGGTGTCATCAACAGTATTATCATTAATGAACACAATATTTGCTTTTTCAAGTACAACAACATTCTCAGACATTGTAAAACCAATACTTCCACCAAAAATCTGAACTATTGCTTTTTCAAGACCAACTTTTTCAAGAGCAAGAGACTTTTTCTCATTGAAGTTATAAATATCGTTATCGTAGAAAAATCTTAAGTCGGTTGTTGATTCTATAATGTCTAAAATATTTATAATCTCAGTATTTTCAACATTAATTGATATCTCTGTTTGTGAATAAACTTTATTATTGGAAAATGACGAAAATATCGTCACTAAAGAAAGAAAAACGGAGATTTTCAAAATACTTGGCACTTTTGTCAACTTTAATTGCCAATTGAGAGGCAATCTCGGAATATGTTTCATAATTTTATGTATTTAAAATTAATAATTGATTTTCGGTTACTTTTTTTACAGGGCTATTGTTACAGCAATAGCCTTTTTTTCATATAATTAATATTTTATTGTCAAGAATTTCATATTGTAGTCCATATACTTGACTTAAATAAGACAGTACATCATCTATAGATTCTTCTTTGTAAAGAATGGTTGCAGTAAATTTTTTATCTGTTATATTACTGTTGTTATTTATAATTATAACATTATAAATTCTTTCTAATTTTTGAATTAAATTGGGTAAACTTTCATTTCTGAAAGCCACTCTTCCATTAATCCAAGAAGTATATAACTTAGTATTAATGAGAGAACGTTCTATTTTATCTTCGTCAAATAACACCTTAGCTTTTTCTCCTGGTTTTATAATCAGTATTTCTCCAGCATTTTCCAAACTGGTTTTACTAACTCCTAAACTTCCTTCGGTTAATATAACTTCGGAGAAGTCATCTTCAGGGAAATGTTTAAAATTAAATTTTGTTCCATATACTTTTACTGAGGTATTATTTGAGGTCACTTTAAATTGACTTAATTTACTTTTTGTTACTTCAAAAAAAGCTTCACCTTCAATAAAAACCTCTCTATCATGATCTTCTATAAAATTAACAGGAAATCTTAAAGTAGTTCCTGAATTAAGATATACCTTAGTTCCATCCGATAGCTCAATATTGAATATTTTCCCATAAGGAACTTTTAAAGTGTTGTACTTTATTTCTTTTGAAGTTGGATCATTTTTATAATAAAGAGTATTAGCGTTTTGATTAACTAAAGTGTTGTTATTAATTTTTGTTTGCTTATCATTCAAATTTTCTAAATCAATTACTTTACCATCAGATGTTGTTAAAGAGATTTTAGAGGGATCAATGATTTTTAAACTTTCAATGTCATTATATAAAAATTCTGAAAAAATAATTGTTGAAATAACACAAATAGCTAAGGCAGATATCCCTGAATATTTGAAAGTTTTTTTTCTAAATTTTTTATTTTTGTCGGATATAATTCTTGAATTAATTTCTTGAATTATTTTGTCTTGGCCTTTGTTATTCAAAGCTATATTTGTAAAATTATTTACAGCAATATACTCTTGATATTGCAGATAATTTTTTTCGTTAGTAATCCAGTTTAGTAAAGTATCTAGTTCTGAAAACGTAGCTTGGTTATCAAAAAATCTAAAAATTATTTTTTCTATATTATTTACCATTATAATCTCATAACTAATACCAAACTAAAAACCCTATTCTTTTTGAATAAAATATCAGTTTATGTTGATTTTAAATAAAATAACTACATTTATAAAAGCTATTCTTACAATAAATTGGATAAAAAAAGCCAAAAAAACAATGAAATTTTTGTAAAAAAGCTTCAAGATGGAAATCAAGAAGCTTGGAAGGAATTAGTTGTTAAAAATAATGATAAACTATATGGATATGCTCTTAGTCTGTGCTTCGATCATTCAATTGCATCCGATATTGTTCAAGAGGTATTTATTAATTTATATGAATATCGCTCAAAGTTAAAACCCAATCATTCTTTAGAATCTTATTTGTTCAAGTCAATTTATAATAGATTTATATCTCTGTACCATAAAAACAATTCCCTAACAAGACTTCATGAACAATATCATTATATCTTAGAAAAACAATTAAATAATACTTCTGACGATGATCTATCGAAAAATATCAAGGAAATGAATCTATTAATTAATAGGCTACCAGAAAAAACAAAAGATATATTTTCTCTCAAAAAAATAAATGGATTAACTAATAAAGAGATTGCAGAATACCATAAAATTTCTTTGAAGGGAGTCGAAGCTCATATTACAAAAGCGTTTAAAATACTTCGAAGTAAAATTAAAAGCACAACTAGTTTAAGGCGATTCTTTAGGGCTAAGATCTGCTTATGAAACAATTACTCACTTATCTCATTTATCTTTCACTTATACTGAGTGTTGGTTTTTCTTCCTCTTTATCTTCTCAAATGAACAAAAATATGTTGAATCTTGAAACAAGTTCTTATTTGCTTCAACATGCAAATAATCCTATTAATTGGCAGCGCTGGAATAAAAATCTTTACACCTCAAATAATGTGGATGAAAAATTACTAGTTGTAAGTATTGGTTATTCAAGTTGTCATTGGTGTCATGTAATGGAAAAAGAAACGTTTGAAGATCCTGATGTAGCTTTGTATATGAATAAAAAATTTATCAGCATTAAGGTTGACCGAGAAGAAAATCCCGAGGTTGATAATATTTATATGACAGCTACTCAAATGATGACAGGAAGTGGTGGGTGGCCATTAAATGTGGTATGCTTACCAGATGGAAGACCAATCTATGGAGGGACTTATCATACCAAAAATCAATGGCTTGAAGTATTAGGTAAAATTCAAAGGCTATATGAGAAGAATAAAGCTCAACTTTTAACATTTGCGGATAAAGTAGAAAAAGGGATTCAGGAAATTAATTGTTTTGAATATACCGAGGAGGCCAAGTTAATTCAACCTACAATACTTCAAAATGACATGGCTCTTTGGTCTAGTTCTTGGGATTTAATCAATGGAGGGGAAAAACAAAATCAAAAATTTATCACACCTGCAAAATTTAATTACATCCAACAGTACAATTACCTCAATGATGACAATACAGGTAGAGATTATTTTATTAGCACCCTTACTAATATTGCAAATAGTGGAATAGTGGATCACTTAGAAGGAGGTTTTTACCGCTACACTATTGATCCAGAATGGAGAGTTCCCCATTTTGAAAAAATGCTTTATGATAACGCACAGCTTTTAAGTCTCTATGCAAATGCATATAAACAATTTAAACTCCCCCTCTTTAAATCAACTGTATATAATACCTATGCTTTTCTCCAAAAAAAGATGGAAAACTCCAAAGGAGGATATTTTTCAACGATTGATGCGGATAATGATCAAGGAGAGGGGCGATATTATACTTTTAATTCAAAGGAAATTAAAAAAGTAGCCGATCAAGACTTATCCATGATTTTAAATTATTATCAAATCGAATTAGACAGACCGCTTGATGACTCTTTTTATCACCTTAGAAAAATAAAGGACCCTAGTACTTTGCTGAAAAAGTTTTCCCTAACTAATGAGCAATTAGAATTGAAAATAAAAACTTGGGAAACAAATTTTTCGGCATTGAAAGAAAAGCGAGAATTCCCTCTAATAGATAAAAAGATCATTACCTCTTGGAATGCTCAAATGATATTAGGATTACTAAGTTCTTTTGAAGCTTTTGGGGATGAACAATTTCTTGTTCAAGCCAAGAGAACATTTTCTTTTTTAAAAGAAAACTTGATTTCTAAAGGCGAACTGATGCATACTTTTCAGATTAATGAAGCAAAAATCGAAGCAAATTTGGAAGACTACGCCTTCACAATCAAGGCGTTATTAAGCTTATATCAAAATACGGGAGACCTTGACTATCTGGTACTAGGAGATAAGCTTACCCAAAAAGTTATTACAAACTTTGAAACGCCGCAAAATCCTTTTTTTACCTACACTAAAGATCCCGTGCTGTTTTCAGAAATCATCTCCATTCATGATAATGTTATTCCTTCCGCTAATTCTATTATGGCAGAGAATCTTTGGAAGCTTGGGCATATTCTAGAGAAGGCAAATTACGGTATGATGGCGAATGAAATGCTTGCTGTAGTTGCCAATTATTTTTATGATGCTAAAGGGAGTAATTATAGTCAATGGGCACAATTAATTTCAAAAATTGCTTACTCGTATAAAGAAGTTGTTGTTGTAGGTCCAGAAGCCAAGAATATTAATAAAGAACTCCAGCAAAATTATCTTCCAAATGTGTTATTTCAAATTACCAATAAACCTAGTGAATTACCTTTACTGAAAGACCGGTATTTTGATTTAGAAACATTAATATATGTTTGTAAAAATAAAGTTTGTTTACGACCTGAAAACACAGCTTCTGAGGCATTAAAACAAATTAATGAATCATATAAATAAAATCATCTTTTTGGGAGTTTTCAAAGAGACTTATCTCTGTCACAAAAAAAATTAGTCTCAAAAAAACATCTATTTTGTGGGCTTAAATCTTCTTTAGACATAATGTATGGATGCATCCTCAACAAAAACAAAACATTGGTTCGAACGAATTCCGCACTCAGTAACCATGTTGTTTATGATTATCGTTTTTGTAACACTCTTAACCTATATTATTCCTGCAGGAGAATTCAAACGCATTTTGATTGATGGAAGAAATCGCGTTATTGCGGGTTCTTACGATATTATCCCAAGTACACCAATCGGCTTTTTAATGATGTTTAAAGCCATTCCCTTGGGCTTTAAAGCTGCTATTGAGGTAATGTTTGTCGTTTTTTCGGGTGGGATTATGTTTGGCGTTATGGAAGAAACAAAAGCAATCGAAAACGCTGTGGGTACTTTTGTTCACAAAATTGGACATGAGAAAAAATATTTAGCTGTGGTGATCATGACCTTTATTTATGGTGCTTTGGGTGTTTTTGTTGGATATGAGCACAATATTGCGATGATTCCTATAGCAGCTGTTGTCAGTTTAGCACTCGGTGGGGACTTAGTTTTAGCGGCAGGTATATCTGTCGGTGCTGTAACAATTGGATTCGGACTTTCACCCATAAATCCATACACCGTTGGAATTGGCCATAAAATTGGAGAACTCTCATTGTTTTCTGGGGCTTTATTACGTAGTATGTTATGTGTTTCTGCCTTAGGTTTTCTTGCTTATTATAATGTTCGATACCTAAAAAAGATTACTAAAAACCCTGCTAGCAGCCTTGGAAAAGATTTAAATGAAGATGGAATTGTACTTTCTAAACTATTATCAGCCTATTCAATATCAATAAATAATTGGTTAGTAATCGGTACTTTTATTTTAGGATTAGCCGCAATTTTATATGGTGTGTTTAATTGGAATTGGTACATCAATGAAATATCTGCAATATTTTTAATGGTTACTTTGGCAACGGGTATCATTGCAAGAATGAAAGAAACAAGAATCAGCGAAACTGTTTTAAAATCTGTAGCCTATGTTGCACCCGGGGCGTTTATGGTTGGTTTTGCCTCAACGATTAAAATATTGATGGAAATGGGTCATATAAGTGATACCATTTCTTTTCATTTATCAGAAGTTTTAAAAACATTACCCTTGTATTTATCTGCTGTAGGGATGTCAATTTCTCAAAGTGTTATCAACTTTTTTATTCCATCGGGAAGCGGACAAGCATTAGCTACCTTACCCATTATGTTACCTTTGGGGGATGTCATTGGGCTGACAAGACAAACGACCATTTTGGCATTTCAAATTGGTGATGGAGTTTCTAATTTAATAAACCCAACCCTCGGCGGATTAATTGCCATGCTGAGCATGTGCCGAGTGCCTCTAGATAAATGGTTACGCTTTATTTTTCCTGTTGTAATAATCGTATTTTTGCTCTCCGCTATAACTTTAATAATAGCAGTAAAAATTGGCTATAAATAATATGACTGTAGAAGATGTTTTGGGAAAACTTGTCAGTTTTCCTGTTTTAGGAGGAGAAAGTAATCTTGAAATTATCCATTGGATTAAAAATTATATTGAAGAATTTGGCATAGAAACTACGTTGGTTCCAAATAAAGAAGAAACGAAAGCCTCTTTGCATTGTAGAATTGGACCAGCAGTAAATGATGGTATTTTGTTATCAGGACACACAGATGTTGTTCCGGTTAATGGGCAAGATTGGAATACAGATCCCTTTACACTTGTCAAAAAGGATGGTAGATTATTTGCGAGAGGAAGTGCCGATATGAAGGGTTTCATTGCATGCTGTCTCGCTTGTTTACCAACTTTTATAAAAGCTAATTTAAAAAAACCCATCTATTTTGCTTTTAGTTATGATGAAGAAATTGGCTGTTTAGCTGCTCCAGAACTTATAGCACATATCAAAAAAAACTATATTGAGAATGCAAAATATGCCATTATTGGTGAGCCATCATTATTAGAACCTGTCATTGGAAAAAAAGGGGTCTGTTATGTACTAACCGAAGTAAATGGTTCTGCGGGACATAGTAGCGGAATTCACAAAGAAGTAAGTGCTATACATGAAAGTGTGCGACTTATTTTGTGGCTGGAAAACAAAATGAAACAATTGTCTGTAGCCACACAAGATGACCGATTTGAGCCTCCACATTCCACCATTCATGTGGGACAAATTAAGGGGGGTATCGCTACAAATGTTGTGTCAGATTACACCCGCTTTGAATGGGATGTACGCGTAATCCCAAAAGACGATATTCATACTATTTTCGATGACTTTTTTCAGTTTTGTAAAGAACGAGAACAGGAAGCTAGGAAGCTGTTTCCAAGATTTGAAATAAAGAATACATTACTCCACCCTCCTGTACCGGCGCTAGATACAAAAGCAACAGATAGTATTGTTCCATTGACTCAAAAAATCTCTGGACGCAATACATGGAGCACTGTGGCTTTTGCGGCAGAAGCAGGACAATTTCATGAGGCAGGTTACGAAAGTATAATTTGCGGACCAGGATCAATACAACAAGCGCATCGAGCGAATGAATTTACCACTCAAGAACAACTTGATGAATGTGTTGAAATGTTAAAAAAATTAGCTGAAGAATTTTCGAATTAAAAATAGATTTTTCTCTAAGCCTAAAATAAATAACTTCGCTGCCTTTTTATATAATAAGGGAGTGCCAATTGAAATCTGAAAATAGATGACTGATAATTATAAAGAGGAAGGTTCCAAGAACTATATTTTCCCCTTTGTATATTAAACGAGTTAAACTGAAAGTGTTATTGATAAATTTAGTTTCAAGACAGAAAACTTGATGAAGGAGTTTTAGTTTCTGTTGCTAGAATTGGATATTTTCACTCTGGATTGAAAGAAAAGAGTGGTATCCCAAGTTTTTATATGATTTTGTGCCCTAAATTGTACCCCAAAAAGAAAAAACACCTACAAGATTGCTTGTAAGTGTTTGATTATTAATGTGGAGAGGATCGGATTCGAACCGACGACCTCTTGACTGCCAGTCAAGCGCTCTAGCCAACTGAGCTACATCCCCAATACAATATTAAGAACATTAAGACAATACAGAACTGATTTAACTCCTCATTTAATTTTTATTATTACATCAAAATCTATTCAAACATAATCAATTTCTTTTACTCATTCGGCACTCTTATAAAAAACACTACAATTCCAATAAAATTTTATTGTTATCCTATGCACATCGATTTATGAACAGAGTGTTTATTTAAAATTATAGTTACACCTCAACATTATCATAATAAATAAAATACCTTAAAATATGCCATGATCCAAAGGGAGTCTCAACAAAATAACGAGTGAAGTAAGGAACAAACTATAATACATACTAGATGATTTAATAGACTCTTTAGACCTAAATGATTAGACAATAACCAAAGAATAAAGATGCTTCAAATCGTATTTCGACAAACACTACTTGAGTTAAAAAAAGAAGTATATAAAGTCGATGATAACCATTG
>MDSY01117573.1_pt1 | contig 14433 bp, 13 predicted proteins | sample 811131 | NCBI WGS metagenome assembly MDSY01 (sample SAMN05326643, study PRJNA326480) | marine metagenome | isolation source: seawater | place: Atlantic Ocean: South West | collected 2010 | reverse complement strand
GTTGTAATCGACTTATCTGACAAATCCCTAACTTGGGAACACAAGAACTGGCCTAGATTCTTCACCAAAAAAGAAGAATTCAAACATCCAGCAAATCTGTCGTTAGATTTTGGTTATCATGAGGCCTTCGATGACGCTGATGGCGACGGTGCACCTTCGTGGTGATGAGTTTTGATTGAGGTCAAATTCGGAATTCTGAAATGAAATTTCTCATTTTCTCTCTCGCATTAGAATCTTCAACACCATTTGGCGATAATAACCAGTCTACGTAACGCGGGTCCTCATCGTAAATTGTCTTGAGGTCTTTTCCTCTGTGCCTGCCAAATGCAACAATAATCGCTCCCTGATCAAGTTTTATTCTCCCTTTTTCGTCCAAAGATTGTAAATCGGATAGGGCGCGTCCTAATTGCGACTCATCCTTTCGAGCTTCTCCATTGATTAACCAATATTCGATGTCAGCTAAACTTCTTCGAAAACTAGAGGGATGGTCGCGCATTATTTTCCAAAGCAGCAGCAAGCTCGCAGCAGCATCAGCAGCAGCGTCGTGGGCATTGGATAGATCAATTCCATGCATTGCACATTGGGCGCCTAAATTATGAGGTCTAGGGATTTTTAATCGTCTTACTGCTTCTAGAGTGTCCAATACTACAAGTGGCTTTGGAGGGATAAGTCCACACCTAAAGAATTCATTTTCAAGTAATGGCATGTCGAACTTTCTAGCATTATGTCCTACAATTACCGAACCATTGATTAGATTGAATAATTCTTCAGCACGATGTTTGAAAATCGGTTCCCCCTTGACGTCAGCGTCATAAATTCCGTGAACGTTAGAAGCTCCCGATGGTATTGGTCTCTGAGGATTAATCAAAACGTCATAATTTATCGATGAGCCGTCGGCTGCGGCGCCAACTAAAGCGACCTGTACAATTTTGTCATTTCTGGTTGAGATTCCAGTCGTTTCAAGGTCGAAAGCGACTACCTGGTGTCCAGATAAAATATCGACCATGACAGTCCCATGGAGCACATGCAAATGAACATCACTACACAATCGCTATTGATGGGATTTTAGAATCGTATCACAATGGGGATAAAAGATTGGTTCAAGAAGAAACCCGATGTTGAGCCAGATGAAGTGGTTGAGAAAAGCGAGCCAATCACTCTACCTGAACTCGACAGGGAGGAACTACTGGACGAGACACTGTCCGTAATCATGAGCGATGAGACAATGCCGGTGCCGGAAATTATTGTGGATGCAGTTCCAGAGTATGATTCGGGTGAGGTTGAGGTAGAGTCTTTGCTGGATGAATCTATGGAATCAAACTATGAATTGAACACTGTTGATGAAACAGATTTCGAAGATATGCTAGAAAATGCACGAGTAATCGGAGATATTCCTGAGGAAGTAACATTCGAGAAAGGTGAATAACCAACTATTATATGCAACCTACCTCCACTGAAATCTGTGGTGAGGAAGGTGAGAATGAAATGGGCTCTTATTTTTGTTTCACTTTTATTCACTCAATTGTTAGCTGGATGCACAGGGGTTCTAGAGGAAACAGTTGACCCGAGAGCATCTCTCACAACAATAGGTCCAACCGATATACAACAAGGAGAATCAGTGACATTTGACGCTCTTGATTCTGATGCAATCGAAGGTGTAATCACAGCGTTCAATTGGGATTTTGGTGATGGGACTAAGACTACAACCGTTGGAGGTTTCACCTCACACCAATTTATGAAATCAGGTCAGTTTAATGTCAAACTGACAGTCACAAACGACCAAGGAGGTAGCGATTCAACTACAACTCTAATCAAGGTCAATGGCGCTCCTGAGATAAATATCTCGATTCCAGATGTGGTTAGAAGCGGAGACATCATTTTACTTGACGCTAGCAACACCTTCGATCCTGAAAATGGAGTACTAAAATTCGCATGGGATCTGAACTTCTTGGAGGATTCAGATGGTGATGGCGACACAAGAAATGATGTAGATTCTACTGATGAGAGAGTTTACCTTCCTACGGAAACTAGTGGTTCTATCATGGGTTCTTTGACTGTTGATGATTCCGAGGGTGGAGTTGTAAGCGAGCAGTTCTCAATCGAGGTTCAACCTAGACGGTACAAGGTATCTTGGGTGCAAGATACTCTAAAGTGGGACTATGACGAATACCTTGAGCAGGGCGAGACTTGGAGTCAGAACATGACTCCGGGAATGGGTGTGAGAATACTCGCATACGATGCCCAGTTACAATTAGATCAAGACCTATTCATGCCTCCTGATAATTTCACATTATCACTAAACATTATCGATGACAGCCACAGAAGAAGTTCTGATACCAAGCCAGGAAATGTTACGAGAAATGAATCAACAACCGCTGAATTAAATGCTAGCAATTTGAACCCCCCTGGTCCTGATGGAGTATTTGATGCTGATAGTGAAGATGAGTTACTAAGCAGTTTGTTGAACGAGCCAGGAGCTAGGTTTGGCCAAGGAGAATGGGTATGGTCAATCATCGCTCAAAATGCAGATCCAGATTCTCTTATTCCAGGAGCGCCAGATCCAGATTCAGGAAACGATTGGACATTGGAAATAGTGATAACGATCTCTCGGCCAGTCCTAACAGAAGTTGCTTACGAAGTCTAAACAAATTGAATTGGTTGGACAGTTTTCCAGTTTGAATTTGCAAGCTTCTTTGCTTTACCATCTGCTATAATTGGATGAATGTGCACCAATCTACCGTGCATTCCATGAACACCAAATTTGATTCTTAACTCTACTTGGCGGTCCCTCTCCGCTGCTTCCATTTGTTCTTCATCAAGATCTACACTCGCCATTACTTCCCCGGTTGAGCCTGATGACACAGTAAACGTATTACCCTCAATTTTGGTTCTTGGTTTGAAATCCATATCATCGGGATCATGCATCCAAACCTCAAGGTCAATGGATAGGTAATCGCGAATGCCAACACGCTTGATATCGATGGAATCTACCATGATGATCGTATAGGCCCAGTGGACGCTTATTGAAAACTCCTCCCATTGCGTGGGGGTATAGGGACTTCTACCTACTCTTTGATATGGGTTGAGGACGTTGTTCGATTTATGTCACCACCTACAAGCGGCAAAGGGACTCAGAAATTGGCCAGACTGAAAAAACTCAAAGATGAGGTTAAGAGATTTGTATTCGCAAACCCTGGGTGTAGCGCACAATCAATTGTAGCTCACTTACAGCATGACAAGAAACTAAGGAACCACGGTTTGACCCCAAGAAAAATTGGTTTTTTCATACCAAGACATTTGCATAAGCAGTTGATTTGGTGGCAAGACCATGGTGCTGGACGTAGAGTATACGGTCCTGATGAGGAAAATTGAGCGACAATCTGAATATAGAAGTTCTCCGGGAACAATACATGAGCGGGGTTACAGCATACTTTGACCTCGATGGCACTTTACTTGACGCATCTAGTGAAAAAAGCCTCACTGCATTACTCTCGAAGCGAAGACCATGGAGAATTCCACTAGGATTAACCATGTGGACTGCTGGTTTTTTGGGTAATATGATTAGAGGTAGGTCGGTATATGATGCTGCTAGAAATCGAGGTCATTTCTCTATGTGCAGTTGGGATCTTCTCAGAAAGCTGTCATCAGAAATCGTAGAAAGTAAACTATCGAAAAGAGTATCTCAAGATGCGTTAGATAGACTAGAGTGGCACAGAAGTCAAGACCACAGATTAGTTCTAGTTACTGCAACGATAATGCCCATGGCGAAAGCGATGGGAGAGCACTTGGGAATGGATGAGGTGTATGGGTGTGGTCCAGAAGATATGACTGGAATAATGTCAGGCTCAGAAAGAGGATGGAGCGTTCCAAGAAGGAAAGGAAAAGTGCCCATCGTTCAAGCTGACGCTTCTGCTATTGGCCATGATTTGGATGATTGCTGGGGATACGGAAACACGCATGCGGACTCATTTTTCATGGAGATAACAGGAAATCCAGTTGCGATAAATGCAGAAAATAGATTGAAATCTCTTGCAAAAAAGAATGACTGGCTAGAGTTTGAATGGCGTGTATAAGCGGCCCGTCGTGCTTAAATGGAAAGGGCAATTCGGCCAAATACAACTGGCCCCATAGTGTAGCCTGGATATCACAGTGGCTTGCGGAGCCACGAACCCGTGTTCGAATCGCGGTGGGGCCGCTCACTCTTCCTCTTGTGTTAGATTATTTTCAAAATTAGAGTCAATTTCAAGCTTTACTTTTTGATCTAAAGCTAGCCTTGCGGATGCATTGATTAGAGGTAGTATCGACATAGCAAAACAAAGTAACATACAAGTTCCACAGATGTAGGATAGGAATTCGAATGTTTGTGCAACTTCTGGTGGTAACATCTCAGAGGTATCAGACATCATCCAAGAACCGTAGAAACCTCCAATCAATCCGATTCCTGAGCCTAGCGTGCTAATTTTTGCACCCAAAGATTTCAGTCTGTATAACATGAACCCTCCGACAAAAACCATGATTCCACCGATGAGAAGTGAATAACCTCTAACGGAATAAGCTCCAGAATCTCTAACCTCATCATGATATTCTTGGTATTCTTCTTCTGTGACATTAACCTCTAAATTTTGGTAGTTTTCTACTTGGGATTTTGCATCTTCAAAATCTTCTCTATTAGAATTTTGAATATCTTCAAATCCAACCATTATCATTAGAAGGGAACCCATTATGAGGATAATTGCAATAGTTTTTGGACCCTTCTTATCAGCGCGTGGAGGAAATAAATCGACTGGTGCAGAATCATTAAAATCAGTCATTTTTGCGCCTCCAAACCATCTTTCAATACCTTTGGAATAGATACAGAATCCATGTTCTCTAAATCAACACATACTGTGACCTGTTCACTTGACCACAATAGCACATTGTTTTGATTATAGAATTCATATTCCCACTTGCATGAAGTATTACCAACGTGAGAAATCGAGATTTTTGCCTTTACTTCGTCACCATATTTTATCGGCGAATGAAATACAGATTTCACATCTACAATCGGGAACCCCAACTTCATTTCTAGCATGATTTCGGGATAGCTAATACCGCAAATCACTTCCCACGACTCTTCAAAGAATCTGTGTGCTAGGTCGTATATCCTTGGGTAGTATACAATTCCTGCCATGTCTACCATTGGGAAATCAACCCTGCGCGTTAATTCAACCGCCATGCAATTTCCTAATGGTCTAGGTTATTCAAGAATCCTCAGGCTTTGCCCATTTTTTTGCTAGGAGCTTAGCTAAATCTTCATCCAACTTAGCATTCCACCAATCGCTTCCCTGCCAAATTGCATATCTTCCTCGAATTCCTCTAATATCAGCACCATCGAACTTACAATTTCTAAAATTAGAGATATTCAATCTAGCCTTGCGCAGGTCAGCTCCTCTAAAATCGCAGTTGTCGAATGCGGATTTCATTAGGTCGGCTTCGACCATTGACGCTCTTGAAAAATCGGAATCAACAAAATTTCCCTCTGTCAAATCAGCGTTGTTTAGTATGCATCTTTTGAAGTTTGATCTGGGGTGGTTCCCTCTCCTTAGGAGAGCACCTGCTTTATTTTGGTATGACCAGTCAAGTGGATTTTCTTTATTGTCGGTGCTGCTGCCCGACATGACCATTTTATCGCCTCAGTATCGACTACGCTTGTCGAGGTGAGCTCTACCTTCTGGAGTCAAAATCGCATAGCGGTTCTTCTCTTTAGCAGATGGAGGTGTTACGAGGAATCCTCTCTCTCTAAGACGGTTTAGATACAGTGATAGGTTACCTGGTGGTTCTAATCCTGCATCTTCGAATAGGCCGTCGATTACTCTTGGAGGGCTATCGTTTACACCTTCGACGTCCCTTAGATATTGAATTGCACCTAGAACTTGGTCAGGTTTTCTAATGAGGCTGCAGTTTTGGATTAAAGCTCGGAACGCTGAACCTCTTTCAGGCAAGCCTGCATCGCGCGCTGCTTCGACAGCCGCTTCGATAGCTCTCTCCCTAGCATTTCTTATTCTAGATAGAGCAATTGACCATGTGTCATCACTTTTGATTCTAATCAATCGATCGTCTACACTAGCTTGCGCACCTGATATGTCTATCTCTACATCCCCTGCTCTGATTAATACTCTCGCTTCTTCTTCCATGCAACCACCACATTCTGAAAACATAAAATTTTGTAATACCCGTTAATTATTGACATAATGCAATCTAACGGGTCTGTGTAGATACCTTGTGGTTTAAAGGCATGTTTAATGCAACAAAAAATCTAACCGTCTTACTGGGGTTAATTTATTTTGGCTCAGGCCTACATTCTATTAAATATGCCAGAGATTTGTGGTTGAAGGATAAGGCACATGAATGATGGACGTTTTGATATCCTTGTTCGGGTGCTATCATGAAGCGACTAAATACGTTCATAATCACTTTTTTTCTGATTATTTCTATTCTCCCTCTGAGCAATATCTCAGCGTCTCAAACATCTAGTTCTATCACTTCTTTTAGCGGAGGTCTCGCATCGAAAACAATAGAGCTCTCAGGAGGACAAGTAAACAACTCTGCCATAATAGACATCCCTAGGAACGTAACCTTCACTTCCGCAGGTTTTGATTTGGACTTTGACCAAACGGATTCTAGCCCAGGACAAATCAGCGTGGACATATATGAAGATGGGATTTTGGAATGGAACTACTCTGGCCAAGGATATGGTAACATTGGAGAGCAGACAACGTTCTATGACGGAAGTAATTTTTTCGTTCAACCTACTAATGCTGGGAATTCATTAGTTCCCGGAGTCATGCTTCCCTCATCAGGTGTATTACAATCATCAGCACTGAATGCTAGTTTCACACCACAAGCTGGTGGCGGCTTTTACGAGATCGGAGGGATTACAGATATTGTTGAATCAGATATTGATTCGGATGGTAATCTAGAACCTGTGATTCTGCTCAACAAGAACAGCAATAATACCAGTAAAATTCTCTGGGCGGATTGGAACATAAATTCAGGGATATCACTTTCTCCAGAAATACAGACATGTGATAATGCAACCTCAGTTTCGGTAGGTGATTTGAACAATGATGCTCAAAAAGACATTGTTGCGTTTTCTACCGATTCTAGCACTGCGTGCATCCATTTGGCTAACAACACGGCGTTTGACCCTGTAATAAACATCACAATTACTGACGGCCTTCTCCTAGCAGATTTAGGAAATGTGAACTCGTTCGGAGGCGATGAACTCGTCAGTTTAAACTCCAGTGGTTGGTTGAACTACCACACTTGGAATAACACCACGTCGAATCTAAATCCACCAATATCACAAATCATCTATCCTAACGGTTCGATAGGTATGGCTGCGAACCTGAGAGCGTTGCACGTTGACGATTTCTTTGGTAACGGTAAGATTTCTGCTTTGGTAGGAGACGTTATGGGACATTGGACTTTATGGCAGCACTTCAATCTCTCTGGAGGTTGGGGAGGCCCATTGACAGTCTTTGACGATATATCGCAAAATGAGATTTTGGCAGATTTTGACAATGATGGAGATATTGACATTATTGGAACAAATGATGCTGGTTACGCTATGCGAATTAACAATGGCAGTCAGTGGAATTTATCTTCAAGCCAAGGGCAAATCGATCTCTTGAATGCAACGATTGTGGATTACAACAACGACGGAGAAATGGAAATACTTACCCCTATTACAGGCATTTCGGATGGTAACAATCAAACAATCAATGGGAATATAACAATTCAAACAATCAATGCCACTAACGTTTCTACCGTTTCTTCAACCTTCCTTGAACCGTGGTCTATGCCGACTTCGATAATCGCAATGGATATGGATAGCGATGGCATTCCAGAACAGATAATAGGGGCGGGAGAATCGAGTCTAGGGCTATTTATTGCCGGCTACCATTCGATAGCTCTGGATGCAGATGGTGACGGTAACTTAGAGATGGAGCGAAGCGGCTATGCAGGGGACTCGAGCAATGGCTTAGAACCATTGACTATGATAGATCAAATGGATGGTATTAGAGACGACCTTGCTCCATTGATACAGATTCAGCCTACAATTGTAGATGGCTATGGCATATCAATGGTAAATTATTCTATGAATGCAAAATCATCAGGAGTCGGTAGCTTCAATTACTCAAATCTAGAAATCAGATATGACTCATCTTTCCACGTTGATCTGAACCCATATGCCTCTGCAAATTTGACAAACGTAATCAATCAAGGAATGACAGCAGGAATCGGTACTTACAATCTCTCAATACCAATCAACTCAACTCTTCAAGGAACAATATCTGTAACCAACTTGGTTGCAAATTATGTTCAAGGAGCTCCTAATCTAGCATTACCAATAACTCCGTCTATTCAGCTAACAGGTTTAACACATCAAAGCGTGACAATTGAGTGGAATGACTTGTTCGACTTTGGCCCAGATATATTGAATTTTGAATTATTTAGGCTATCCGAACCAGGACAAACAATAGACCTAGCAAATCCGTTCGCAAATACATTGCTTTCCAACATTTATGTTGATAATAACGTCTCATCAGGAACTACATACACTTACGTTGTGAGATCGGTTCATGAGTTTGGAGTCACTTCCAACTTATCCAGCCCGCTACAAGTGACTGTCCCATACCCTGCTCCTCCCGCTTTAATCGAAGGACTTCAGTTAAGTGATATCTCACCAGATACTGGTGGAGAACTGCAATTATTATGGAATGCAACGACAGAAACAATCGCTGAATATGAAATATATCTAGAAACGGTCACATTTGTAAATATTTCAAGCCTGACTCCATTCAAAACAGTATCTTCGAGTCAATCACAAACCAACCTTACAGGACTTACAGATGGCCAACCATATTGGGCGGCTGTGGTTGCAGTTGATTCGTTTGGTAACCGTTCTAACAGCGTAATATCAGTAGGACCAGCATACCCAAGAAATGACACGCCTTTGGTTGTTGATTTGTCGATAAATGTCAGTGAAGACATATCCTTCCAATCTCCGTTTGAGTTGGAAGTAATTGGCCAAATAGATGGCAATAATATCAATCTACTCGGAGATTTATTGGTAGAAATGGAGACTAATCTAGGCACATTCACAATAGCGAATACATGGGAGGGAATCACTCTTGATTCATTCTCCGAATTAGTAGAAAACTCTTCGCAAATTTACGGAGAAGTAACCTTCTGGGCTAATTACAGTGGTCATCCAGGGGATGAAATTGAAAGACCAAAATCAATTTCATCGACCTCATCAACTGTAATGGTGAATGTTGTTGCAGACTTTTATGCAGACAAAGAGACTCTCTATGTTGATGACCAGAATATGACAAGTGTGAATATTAGTTTGCAGTCGTTAGAAAGCACGCAACAGAATCTTATGGAAACAGTAGAGTATGAATGGGTTGCTTTCAACACTTCCAGTAATCAATCCATCAGTGGAAATGGATTATTTTCGAGCTCCAATCAAGAGATTGCCTTTGCTTTCAACGGAGGAGGAACTATTTTCATTAATCTTACAAGCCCCGAATGGATTGACGTCAGCTCCTCTCATCTTCAGTTGACAATCAATCCTTTCCAATCGGATACAAATGAAAACGATTCAAATTCCAATTCATCCACTGATGTAGATTGGGAACCAAATGAAATGTCGAAACTTGTCATTGACTGCGGTCAGATTACCATCAACCCCGAATCAGATGAGATGATTGTCTGTAATGCATCAAATCCAAATAACTTCTCAGTTGATTTCACATTAGTGCCAGATGGTTGGTCAGACTGGTCGGAATTCATCGAGTTCTCTCCTAGACAAAGCCAAACTACGTATTCATTAATGGGATTGTCATCAATTGACATTGAGATACAGGTTAATATTCTACAAAACCTATCTGCCAATAGTTTACTATTTGGTAACATAGAATTGGATTGGGTTCAAAGTCCCACCAATTACGATACACTCCAAAATATACCATACACAGAGAATATTATTTGGAATCTAATAGAGGAGAATGAGGTAATCGATACTGATTCCGACAATAATAACGCCAACCAAAGTACACCCGTGTCTAAGGCCAAATCTTCTAGCGACAATTTGATTTTAATTGGCGGAGTGGGTGCAGTCGCTGTATTCGCGTTGATCGTAATAATTATCTTAAGGATTAGAAATAGCGATGTTGAGGATTGGGATGAAGATGACTTGGATATGGAGCCAGACTTGGAATCTAAGGAAACATCTCGGCCATTGCCAGTAGGTGTTGCACTGGATGAGTTTGAAGATCGCACAATTACAGATGAATCACCAGATAGACCCGATATAATATCTGATTTTGATACAGCTCAAGACAATGAAGTTACAGAGCAAGTTGAAGAAGAAATTTACGAAGATACTTATGAAGAAGAAGACTATGATTCGGAGATAAGCACCGACGAGCATGGAACAGAATGGTATGAGGACGAAGTTGGCGTCTGGTGGTTTAGAGAAGAAGGCCAAGAAGATTGGTCCGAATTTGTTGAGTAATTTCGCAATACATTTGAATGAGGCTTGGGAGGGATTATTATGTCAGGACAGACATCATACGACTTAGTACTCCACAAGGATGCAGACCCGACTACAAACGGGGTAGCTATATGTGGATTCTCCACTGTTGGCATGGTCGGGGTAATAGCAGCTTCACATATTATCAGTCAGTTGAAATTAAAGCAATTAGGAACAGTCCTGAATGCTGAATTCCCAGCAATGGCATTGGTTCATCATGAGGTTCCCAAACATCCTGTGAGGGTCTATCAAGGCGACGGAGTTGGAGTATTTACTGCCGAAGTTAGGTTTGGTCCAGAAAGAGATATACTATTCGCTAACACGGTTTTGGAATGGTTTACAAAAGGTGGTTTCGATCAGTTGATTGTCATAGATGGTGTGGCGAGAGAAAATATGGATGACCGCGAGGACTCCCTTTACGGTGTAAGTTCTTCAAAAGAGGGACGGGATAGATTGAAGAAAGCAGGAATTGAGCCAGTTCGCCAAGGAATTGTAGCAGGAATAGCAGGATATTTAATTGCGGAAGGCGATAGATTAGGATTGGATGTTACTGCAATATTGTCTGATTGTAATCCAATGTATCCGGATGCTAGGGCAGCAGCTTTGGCAATAGAATCTATCAGCGATCTAACAGGTATTGACATCCCGCTGTCATCTCTGTTGGAGGACGCAAGGAGAATAGAGGACAGTGTGAGAGAAGTTTTTGAAAATTCACAAACTATGCTACCAGCTCCAGAAGATGAAATTGATCCATCATTTGGCTGAACGAGTTACAGCAAGAACGGTTTCCCAATCCGCATCAGTAGCAAACATTGGTTCTGGCATTTGGCAATGGGCCATTTTGAATCCACGTTCTTCTAGACCTTTTTTTATTGACTTCATGGAAGGAATTTGTCCAACACCCGCACAAACCCCCAAGTCGTCTATCGCAACTAATAGGTGGTCTTGTGAAAGCAGTTCTGCTGATTCGGAAATATGTCTAACAGTTCTGGCGATCTCACGTTTTGAGTGCTCAATATCTTCATCATTCCAATCCTCTGGATAATCATCCTCACTTCCACAGCACAACTCCATGGCTCTTTCAATTGTCATCCTCCCTGCAATATTTCTATCGAAGATTGGCCCTGTCCACATAGGTCCAGTGTATTTTCCTTCGGGAATTTTCGCAAAATGATATGGTGCTGATCTAATACGATATCCTATGTGTTTATTCCAATCAGAAGCAGTTTCTTTTGACCTTTTCAGTAGAACGCTAACTCTAACATGATGCCCGTCAAATAAGGCTAGAATTGGGTGCATGGATTTGTCATGCATAGCAGCAATTCTAGCAATAGTTGCAAGTAATATTCGGGTCGCATCATCATGCATGTATGAATCTGTAATACCAACAGAGCCATATCTTCTGACCGCGCTGTTTTTAGTTGACCCACAGAGAGCTGCTACATCCGTAGCCGTTACCTCCAAAACTCCAATTCTAGATATCGCTTGTATTGCGGAATCCAAGAATTTCACAGGTGACCCAAATGGGTCTACATCAATCCATTGGAACGGCGCATCCACCATTACTCTCCTAGCATCACTGTTTATCCATCGAATTCCGTCTTCAACTATTCCATTTTGAGGAATCGAGAACCTATCTTTTTCCTCAGGCCAGATTATGTTGTCGCCAATTGGATGAGTTTTGTGCGATTCTCTCCCCCATTTTTGAGCGTTGAGGTCTAAATCGTTAGCAGTTATTCTTATCCTATCTTGTTGGGGAACCTCTTTTCTCCATCTTCGTGCTCTAACACCAGTTGCACAGAGTGCATCAAGTATTCTTATTGGCTTATCTTTTGATACAAGCCACTCATTTTCAATAGCATCAGCGAGTAGCAAAACTGACCTTGTTCTAGCAGGAGCCATAGCTGGATTTAGGAATCCCTCGCCAGTTTTACTGGCAGGCCCTCTTGGCATATGCGATGGTCTTTCTTGATGGTTTTTTAGATGGACAATTGTCTTGCCTTCAAGCCATAAATGCCCTGGCCAACCATCTGGTTTCATCGCTATTCCTCAATAGTGTTCGAATACAATCGCTTTGTTTGAATGTGTGACCCTTCTTCCATTGTTGACAACTTCTCCAATTACCTCACATCCTACAATCTTGGTATTCAGCCATTCGCATACCTTTTCTGCATCTTGAGAATCTACTGCAATTATCATCCCACAGCCCATGTTAAAGGTTCTATGCATTTCTTTATCGCTAATGTTTCCTTGTGTTTGAATCCACTCAAACTCAGGAAGAATTGGAAGCGGATTCGATATATTCCAGCCCAATGAATCATGAAGCCGTAGAAGATTCGACAGACCACCACCAGTGACATGGCAAATAGCATGAATTGAATCTCGGGGGCATGGGCCTTGGTTGATCATTTCAACAATGGGATCGCAATATATTCGGGTTGGATTCAGGAATATTTCTCCTAATGTAACCGGTCCATCACAGAATCTTTCTATCCTCTCGATGTCAACATCAAATGGTGCAGCATCTTTCCAAGAAATCCCGCTTTGAGAAATTACTTTTCTTACTAACGAGTATCCATTTGAATGAACCCCAGATGATGGTATACCTATCAACAAATCGCCCTTTTTGAGATTCACTCCAGTGATTTCGCCGCCTTTCGGCAACCATCCAAGTGCTGTACCTGAGAGGTCTAATTCTGTAACAATCCCTGGTAGGCTAGCAGTCTCTCCACCTGCAAGAGTAACCTTAGCTCGTTTGCAAGCCTCTGCAAGGCTAGCGCCAATGGAGGCATGGACTTCTGGATCGGGTTTTGGGACAGCGATGTAATCAACGAAAGCGATCGGTTCAGCACCTACGCATAGGAGGTCATTGACATTCATAGCCATGCAATCGATACCAACGCCAGTCCATTGTTCTAAAGCGGTAGCGATTGAGAGTTTGGAGCCGACTCCGTCTGTGGCGAGAGCGAGATAGTTATCTCCAAATTCAATTAATCCTCCAAATCCTCCAGGCAAATCAACAGGTGCTCCAAGTTCACCTGATTTTCTGACAGATTTACTCAATGCACCTACAAGCGCCCCAACAGCAGAACCCTCTAGGTCAATGTCAACCCCGCTACTTGCGTAGTCCATTTCCTCTGCCATATTGTAATCCAATACTAACTATTTGATGATGATGCCGATTGTATTTTGGAAGCTAACCATGGCAAAGAAAGATCTAATCTATGGTCAATTCCACTATGTGTTCCGGGAAATTCCTCCCATGTGTGTTCGATATTGAGTTCTGTCATACGTTCGTGCAATTGCCTGAGGCCATAATGTATGTTGTATTCGTCAGAATCGCCTACATCAATCCAGCACGGAGGTAAGTTTCTGTGTTTTTCAATCATCATTAGCGGGTCGTGGGATAACCAATCTGCCCACTTATTATCATCAAAAATACAATTATTATTCACAGGCAAACTACCATCGCTGTAACTTGCAGACATTGCTAATATCATAAGTGTATGAAAATCCTCTCCGGATAATTTCTTGCAGTTTTTGACATGTTTCAAGAAATCGTTCTCACTTCCGAAATTCGCTATTGAAGTAAGAGTAGAAGCCATTTCTAATCCGTATAGAAGTTCAAACCCACAATCACCTGAATGACATGCTACTGCATCCCACTGTTCATCTAGCATACCTCTAACTAATGCGCCATAACCTCCGCTAGATTTACCCACTAAGCCAAATCCAGAGATGTCGAATCTTTTCTTTAATTCTGTAACCAGGTCGCTCTTTAGCCATGTTCCCCATTTCCCCATTATCTCAGAATCAATGTATTGGTTTCCTCCAAGTGATGTGAAAGTGTC
>MDSY01145964.1_pt1 | contig 14437 bp, 11 predicted proteins | sample 811131 | NCBI WGS metagenome assembly MDSY01 (sample SAMN05326643, study PRJNA326480) | marine metagenome | isolation source: seawater | place: Atlantic Ocean: South West | collected 2010 | reverse complement strand
GCGCTGCCCCTGCAGCAGCTCCTTGGCGACGATCGACGCCAAGCGGCCCAGCAAGTGGTTTTTGCAATCGATCACCACGACCTTCTCGAAGACCATGAGACGCGACACACGGCTCGTGGAGCGATCCTCAATCACAGTATGTTTACTCCCTATAACACATCATACAAACTGGAAAGTCACGTTTTTAGCACTGGCAACCGGCTTCTCCTCCGCGCCAGCGATGGCCATGGGCTCGAAGGACATTGCGGCGTTCGTCGCGGTCTTTAGCATCTTGGGGTTGTTGTTGTTGCTCGCCGTCTTGCTGTGGGCTCTCGAGCACGACTGGAATGCCGAGCCCACCTCCAAGGCGCAGCCTGCAGCAGCAGCAGGCGCTTCGCAGGGGGGCAATGCGTCATCTGGCAACCCATCGGGCTCTACGGCTCCCGCTGCGACCGGCGTCGGTTCATTCACGCAGTGGCGCTCCCCCCGTTCCGAACGCCTCTATGTACCCGGCACCCGGCTCGACGACTTGTTGAGATGGTCTGCGTTGGACGCGAGCGTAGCACTCCACGCGTACATGCGACAAATGGACTGGGAGGAGCGCGATGCGCTCTTGGGTGCGCTGCCGCAGATTGCGAATTGCATTCTTGGGCTTGATCCAACAGGAGGCACCACCAGCCGCGGATGGCTCAACGAGCAAGAGGATCTTCTCCACGAGCCACACCGCCACTTGCGTGCTGCCAACAGCTTGCAGAATTCCTTGCTCGAGCTGCTCTCGGCAGTAAGCCCCTCGAGTCTCGTGCCACCTGCTGAGGGCTCAAAGTTGCTGGGTGGTCTGCGTCAAGGGGCAGCTTCGGGGGCGGCCGCTCCGAAGCAGCCTGCTCGGCTTGGGCTCCTCGTCGAAAAGCTGCTCGAGGAGAGCAACTCGCCCGCAAACACGGCCATGCAGTACACCTTCTTTGCTAAGCATCTGCCGCTGCCTGCGCGCACCGCGATTGCGAATGGGCATGCTGAGCTCGTGCCGCCCATCTTTCTCGCCAAGCTCCAAGCACGCAACTGGCAGTTTGCCCAAGGCGCGGGCGCGCAGCCACTCGGAGCGCAACGCCTATCAGTCGCGCAAGACGGGCGCCAGCAGGGTAGCAGCCCGCCCGCCGGGCTTGTTCTCAGAGCGTGGGAGTACTATCTGTTTTGCTTCTGCCTCTGGCCCAATTCGCAAGGAGGCGAATATGCTCTCGAGACCTTCAAACCGCTGCCAACAGCGCCTGAGGTGGCCAGCCGCATCCTGCACATGAACAGCGCCACGGCGACAGAGGCGCAACCGCTATACCACCAGCTGCTCTCTTCGTACCTCAAGTACTTCGTGCCGGTGGCCACCCCTCTCGACAGCGCAGAGGTCGCCGCCCTTCGATCCAATGCCGCCCCACGCCAGGGGCTTGGGCCAGGCGGCACACTGTTGATCGAGGCGATGGCCCAGTTCTGGCTATGCGAGAATGCTCCGCCGAATCAAGCGCCGCAGATCCAACAGACTTTCCGACCAACCTCAGCGGCGATTCTCGGCTGCCTAGACGTGCTCGTGCGCCACTTGAATCAGCACGAGGTGGCCCGCGTGACGCAGCACCTGCTTGTGCCCAACGAGGCCAGCGCTCACCTGCTCCTGCAGAAGCCCATGTACGACTTTTTTGGCAAGCAACTCTCCTCACTTCCGGACATCTCATCGCGTGTCATTCTGCTCGTTCGCGTGGTCACGCGCTACCTCCAGCCGTGGGCGCCAGCGAAAGCCAGCCTGAGCAGCAGCGTCGCCAACATCAGTGGCCACGGGGACCCCACGATGCAAGCCGCGGCAGCATCGGCTGCGGCGGCTCTCAATGCAAACCCTGAGAGCTGGCCGTGGGCACACTTTGCCTGTCATTACTATCCCTTTTATGCGCGCCTGCTCATGAGTGTGGCACGAGAGACTTGCCTCTCTCGGTTCAACCTCACCGACAAGAGCGACCTGCGCATGCTGCGCGAGGTGGCAGCCCTCTTCGAGACTCCTGGCCTGCTGCCTGTGATACGCAAGATGGCTGAAACGGCTGAACAACTTTTGAAGGCCACGCCGCCGCATGGATGGGCAGCGGGCAATCCCGCGCTCTGCGAGCCCTTGTGGCGCAACTTGCAAGCACTTGTCGGGCCCAACTGGGGGCTCACTTGCGAGCAACTCACGCCCACGAGGCTGTGTGCGGAGGTCGACATGATGGAGAAGCACTTGCAACTCAAGAGCGACGAGCTGCGGAATAAACAAACATCGGGCTATGCCACAAGCGTGCAGATCGCTGCACAGCGCGCGCAACGCGCCGTCTTCTCGGACACGATGCCGCCCTTGCAGGCTCTGGATGAGCTGCGGCAGAGCGCGCAACGGATTCTGCACGCCCTACAGCCAGCGGATTACGAGCTCAGTCAACGCCGGCCGGCTGAGCCAGCTGAAAGGAAACTGCCGCTTCAACTAGTGGGCGCCCGCTCACGCCCGCTCTCTTCTGACGAGCGCGAACTGGTGATCAGCGGACGGGGGCGCTGTTCAGCTCTTGCCGTGCCCTTCCAAGCCACTGATCGGCAGCCCATCCGTCCTGTGGGAAGCGACGAGGTGCACTTCCTGGTGGAAGTTGCAGAGGCCATTGCTGTGCACATCCCCCCCTGGATGCTCAAGCTCGGGATCCATCCACGGCTCCTTGCCTCGCGCCACTGGCTAGTGCTCGTCGCCGCAGTCGTGCTGCTGCCGCTCACATACCCTGCTAGTGGCCATGCGGTGCTCGTGCTGTTTTGGGCCATATTTGCTCTTGCTGCGGCCACCTGGGGAGCTATTCTTGTGCTGCGTGAGATACAGTGCAATCTGCGGTCATCGAGTCGCGGCGCACGACGATAAACCTCGGCGCCATTCAATGTGACGTTGCGAGAAACTCGAATGCAAATAGAAATAAGAGCTCGCCCATCCGGGGCCGTCGACACTCGTAACTCGTATATTGAATTGTTGGCTTGAGCGGATTCTCGGTGTGGCCCTGACCCTGAGTACCCAGTACATATCGATATCAGATTCAGGTATTATATATCTAATCATATCAATATATCGCAGTGAAATGGTCGCGACTCGCGAGTCACCCTCGAGTCTCACTCTTTTGGAGAGTCGAAGTGCAATGTCAAGAATGAGAATGACAATGTGCCAGCTCAAGCATCAACGATCAAGCTGCAAGCAGAAGGCGAGAACGGAGAAGCAACAGGAACAGCAAGTACGCTATTTATTAAACTCCAAACTGATACAAATAGAAATATGAACATATTTTGAGAATCCGGTACTCAGAATCAGTACCACGTAATTGCAAATATCAATATCAATAATGGGAATGCAACAATATCCATTGCTTAAGCGCATATCCATATGTTTGTACATATTGTCAAACTCACGCCAAGGTGAGGATAGAGCCTTTGAGGCGAGTCCTCAAGTTCGTGTTTGTCTTGAGAAGTTTCCCGCCTAACCAGAAAAAAAAGGGGACGATTATCAGCGTCACAATCGCGAATCGGGGCATATCGACATGACGGCCAACCTCAGCACCGGGGCGATCCGTCGCATGTTCAATAACGAACAGCCGGGGAGCGGTGAGGAACCATACGCGGTCCAGGTCATCGACCTCAAGCAGCTTCCGAACAACCAGGGCGGAAGCGTGCGCCACCGGCTCATCATCTCTGACGGAGTGCACTTCATGCAGGCCATGCTGGCAACGCAGCTGAACGCCGTCGTGGGCAGTACGGTGCGCATCCACAGTCGCTGCCTCTAGATTTGTATCTCTCACAGTCATATCGCATCAACCCCGGTCGCGCTGTGCTGCAGGTGAACATGCACAGCGTCATCTCCCTCAAGGAGTTTGTCTGCAACGTGGTCCAGAACCGCAAGCTGCTCATCATTCTCAAGTGTGACGCCATCTGTCACCACAATGCGGTGATTGGCGCCCCGCAGAAGCTGGACGGCGAGAGCGGGGGCCCACAAGCGGCGGCCGGCAACGGCGGACCGCCTCCTCAATTTCAGCAGCAGCAGCAGCCGCCGCCTCAGCACGCACAGTACCAACAGCCGTCAATGGGGCAGCAGGCACCATACGGAGGCAACAACTCGTTCCAGCAGGCTCCCCACCAGCAGCCTCAACAGGCTCCCTACCAGCAGCCGCCGCCGCCGCAGCAGCAGCAATACCAGCCGCCTCCGCAGCAACAGCAGCCCGCCTATCAGCAGCAACAACAGTACCCGAAGCCACCACAACAAAATGAAAACTACTACCAATCGCCGTATCCGCAGCAGCCGCAGTACGGGCAGCCAAAGCAGCAACCGCCACAAGGCAATTACCCGCCGCAGCAGCCATCTTACAACTACCAAGGCAATGGCCCAGTGCAGCGGAACGGCAATGTCAACGTCATGCCAATCACGGGGTGAGTTCAAACTCACACCGAACACAGCCCCCGCCCGCTATCACGGCCATGTTCCTTTTGCCATTCCGCCCCTCACGTATCTCTATCGCACGCACCCTCTTCATCCCAAACCCTTTGCTACTTGGCTGAGCGTTTCGTGATCGCCCCATATGCGCAGCCTGAACCCGTACCAAAACAAGTGGGCAATCCATGCCCGGGTGATGAGCAAGAACAAACGCACGTACCACAACGCGAAGGGCGAGGGAAAGCTCTTCAACATTGATGTGCAGGACGCCACGGGCGACATCCGCATCTCCGGCTTCAACGAGGTTGTCGACCAATACTTCGACAAACTTGAGGTTGGTAAATGCTTCCTCATCTCTGGAGGACAACTCAAGGCAGCCAACCCAATGTACAACAAGACGAGCCACAGCTTCGAGGTGACGCTCAACAGGGGTTGCACCATCGAGGAGATCCCCGACGATGGTGGCCTCCCCCAGCGTACCTACACCTTCATTCCCATCAGCACCCTGGAGCACAAGGAGATTGACTCGCACGTCGACGTCCTCGCAATCGTCTGCAAGTGCGCGGAACCGAACACATACACCAACAAGAATGGCAGGGAGGTGACCAAGCGGGTGATGGATCTCGTGGATGCGAGCGGCATGAGCATCGAGGCGACCATGTTTGGAGAAGGTGCACTCAACCTGAAGGTGCAGCAAGGTGTCGCGATCGCCATCAAGGGTGCAAAGGTTGGCAGCTGGAACACCAAATCACTAACACTCTGGGGTGACACCGTTTTCGATGTCAATCCAGATTTGCCTGAGGCGCACAGCCTCATGGGCTGGTGGCAGCACCAGGGAGCCAACCAACAGCCGCGCCATCTCTCAGAGGGCAATGGCGGTGGCGGGGGGGGCGCTCCTGCGCCTCGGGTGTCGTTCACTGATATTGAGGACAAGGCCCTTGGCCTCAATGCTCAAGCCGACTACTTCAGCGTCAACTGCTATACTACGCACGTCAAGACGGACAAGCGTTCAATGTGGTACATCGCATGCCCGAATTGCAAGAAGAAGGTTTCGAGTGACGACACTTGCTTGGACGGTCATTGCGAGAAGTGCGACAAGCCCGTGGTGGGTACGCGCCGATGGATTTTCAGTGCACAGTGCAATGACACGAGCGGCTCTCGCTACATCTCCTTCTTCGACGCGGAGGCCTCCAGGCTACTTGGCGGCAAAACTGCTGACGAGATGGCTCCGATCAAATTCGAGGACGAACAAAACGGCACGGAAAACTTTAATGGCCACTTCAAGAAGCATTGTTTCCAACGCTACACCATGCGCTGTTCGGCAAGGAGCGACAATTACAACGACGAGACTCGGATCAAGATCAGCTGCGTAGCCTTGCAGCCGCTGAACTTTGTGCAGGAGGGCCGCAACTTGCTCACGGAAATCCAGAGCATGATCGTTTGAAAATAGAATGCCCATTTTGATTGAGTGCAAGGATCAGTGAGTGAGTGAGTGACACCCGAAACGTGCGGGCGGGCATGTTTTGTCCTCGCCACGAAGACAAGCGTAACACTACTGTAAGCCTGAAATTGTATCTCAAGCCGAGTGAAAGATATGTGAAGCTGGCCTGTGGGCAGAATGAAGTCTTCTGATGAGGTACGAACGCGCGTGGAAAGGAAGCTCCATGAGCCATGCGCGAACAATGAATGAAAACTTGTGTGTACTCGCTCTCTTTCTCGATTGCTGCGCGTATATCGCTATGTGCAAGTCGGAAGTCATAACGTATAACGGTCGTAGTGGAATTCTAATTCTGGAGCTGCCCTTAAATTCTAGCGTTCCTGCTTAAATGAACTGCCCTTACTTACTCAAGTGAATCATTCTGTGGCCACGCTGTCCTCAGTGAAAACTCACGCCGCCGTCGCCGCCGCCGTTGCCGCCGTCGCCGCCGCCGTTGCCGCCGCCGCCGCCGCCGCCGTCGCCGCCGCCGCCGCCGTCGCCAGAAAGCCGGCCTGTAGGTGCCATAAGCACCTACTAGCTAATAAGCTAGCCTATCTACTACTGCTGCTCGGTAGTTGGTACCTATATTTGGTAGGTTTTCCATACCCCGCACCTTTCCCACTCTGTAGTTTTCGTGGGTTTTCAATCGGTTTTGCCCCCTTTTCAGCATCTTGCATGCAGCTTTGTGTACTTTTGTGTACTTTTAAAGTACAGTTTCAGAACTGTTTGCTCAAAACTTCATTTCGGCGAAATCGATCTGCGCCGTCGCGCTCGCCGCGAGGCTCGCGGCGCTCACTAGACAACCTTCACCGCCGCAGTCACCTCCACCGTCGCCTAACCAGCCTGGTTGGGTTTTTGGTGTGTGACTGTCGATTAATTCTTCTTGAGTCGCCGAGAAGTGCCCTGTTTCTTAGTCGTTTCACCCTCCTTCGTGCCCTTTCTTGCTGCAAGTACTGGACTACGTTCAATTAATGACCACAGTGAATTTCGCTCATGGATCTGGTATCCGTAACATTAGCCGACACCGCTGCGTCGCTTGAATCAGCATCATGTAGTTGTAGCAGAAATTCAGCTTGAGTTCGAGTGGCCTTGCTGGCAGTGCTTTCCCATGCAGATACGCACGTGCAATCCAAAACGCGTACACTTCAGGAATCAAACGCGTGCTGAGCGTGTATGCGTCCAGACACATCAATATTCGCACCCTCGGCATTGCAACGTATCGTGCTTGTACACACGTGTATGGGCGGCAGTAGTATATAGGTAGCTTGATAGCTAGTGTGTGGGTAGGTGTTTATAGCATGTAGGTGCTTATAGTACCTAAGCACCTACATAGCACCTACAATGGTCACGGGCAAAACGTTATCACACTGGGAATTCTGGACCGCGGCTAAACACAGGAACACGGAGACGGTAGGCCCAGACACGTCAATATTCGCACCCTCGGCATTGCAACGTATTGTGCATGTACATGTATGGGCGGCAGTAGTATATAGGCTAGCTTAATAGCTAGTGAGTGGGTAGGTACTCATGGCACCTACAATGGCCACGGTCAAATCGTCACCACGCTGGAAATTCTGGACCGCGACGAGGACACGGTGCTCTAATGCGCATAAATGTTGGATAATGGCACAACCGTCACATACTCTTTGTGACCTTTCACTTATCTGTGAGGCTAGAAGGCAGAGACTTTGATTCGAAATCAAAAGAGTTCACTAGCTTTCTGTCATGCAGCAGTTTGTCCACGTACGAGCGCAGCAAGTCTGGCCACCGCAACGTAATCCAAGCATGGGAAGTTAATTACGCCAAAAAAAAACATACGTGGCCAGCGAGGTGGATCACATGGTGATGGTGGCTGTGGGATGCTGCTAGCCGGAAGATGCAGCCTCAGTGAGAACAACATCGTCTCTAAAGCGAGGGTCGTACCTTGAAGCAGAAACGGTCTAATGGGGGTACACATGCCAATTCCGCAGTAAATACCAGGAGCGCCACGAAGCGCTCGGGTCGCGGCTACATTCAGCGACATGTAGCCACCACGAGCACAGCAGTTGTTTTCCGAGGCTCATCATAGCCGGATGCAGCCGGTGCACACATTTGGTCATTCTAGTCTCTTGTGCCTATTCGTCGGCTGTTGGCACCGCACGTAGGTTGGACAACCCGTGGACTACACATTCGCAGTGCCACCGTATTGATCGATTCTTCTTATTACAGACATATGTAGTCTTCTAGTATCTTGAAAGACTCTCGTACACTAGAACGGATCAATCCGCTTTCAGGAGCTTCTGGGAATGGTACCAAGATGCATCAACGATGCCCGCTACTGTGAAGAGGCCGCCGATCACAGCAGTGCATCGAGTCAAGAAGGAAAGCACAGTACCTCTACGGCGCTCCGTCTTCTGAACCCTGAGCGGGGTGAGCTCGAAGGTGAAGGAGATTCTGTGAGCACACATGGCGAGACAGCTGAAGGGTGCACGCTAGGTGCGTGCGTAGTCATAATGGCGGCAATGTTGAGGCGAGCAATGCAATCATCAATGGGGGTCAGATTCAGAAATGGGGTGCGCACCTAGGGAGCATGGCGCTCTCAGACGTCAGCGCCTTGAAGTACTGGGTGACCGAAAACTGGTTGGTGTGAATGGTCTTACCACCCAAGAAATTGTAGGTGGTCGGCACGACCTGCAAGGAAGGCAATCAGAAATCATGGGGCGCCGTGACACGCATGGCCGGGCTCCAAAAGGGGAATTGTGCTCAAAACAGAGCAACTGGCTCCACCAGATGCCGGCTGCTCGCCTTGAGAAAATATCGAGAAACGGCAGCACCCGCCGGAGAGTGAACCCAACTGTCATCGAGCGGATTATCTTGGCCTGGGAAGTCTGTGCCAAAAGAGAAGCGCCTCACGAAGTGCGTCACGTTGAAATGCGCCACCTCCGCAGCACTGAGCGTTGGCAACCAAAGCTGTCCACCTCGTAGGCCTGTGGTTGCCATTGAGGCCGGCGCAATGTTGAAGGAGCTGCTCACTCGTGGAATCTCCATAGTCCCGTATACATTGCACCCATCGCCATTGTCCGCATGAGCCGCGTTTGCATTCCGCTTTTCGCGCATGCACTGCTCGACTGTCTTCTCGTCAGGGAAGCTCCACCTGCGCTGCCTATACACTTTCCTCACTTCGTTACACGTGTTGCAACAATGCGTTGGATCGGTCGAGGCACCATAGCAGCTGCCGCAATAGTCAGCTGGCACAGTTTCCAAGTCCGCATTGCGCAGACTCGTCACAAGGGCGGCGATTTGATGGTCGATGTCTGCTTCAGCATCACGTCTCTGTTGCCCTGCAGCCCCGGACGAGAGCGTTGCGAGGCTCTCACGCAGCTGGCCAACCGCTTGCTGGTAGCTTGTTGCCGCAGACGTCTTGAGAGCTGCAGATGCATTGGCGACATCATTGATGAGGTTCTCCACCGCACGATACTTGTCTCGTCGGTCGATGTCAGCCGCAGTAACGAAGCCTCGGACGTTATCTTCAAGGATCGTGAGGCGAATGCGCAGTGCCTCGTGCAGGTTGGCCACTGCAGAACCTTCAACAGTTGGTAGCCGTTCCAAATTTTTGGACATGGCATGCAGGTTCGAGAGAACAACCTCGCGTTGATCTGCAGAGTAGATCTGTGAGCCGGCGATCTGGTCATGCATGCTGGAAAGCTCGCGCGAAGTGAAGTAGAAGTGCTCGCCGTGGGATGCATTTTGTTCACCGCCAGCCGCCGCCTCCACCAGCTGGGAGAGCCGGCCCTGCAGCAAGGCCGCTTGTTCCGAGAGGTCGCGTCGGTGGGTCTCGTGCTCGTCGGTCGTTAGCTGTGGATTTTCCTCGGCCTCGTGATCGAAGTGGCTCATCGTTTCCCTGAGCTGAGAACCCACCTCTGTCATGAGCGACATCAACTTGCGCTGCTGAAAGCCTGGAGCAACAAGCTCGTCCCAGTTGACAGCCTGGGGGATGTCGATGGGCACGCCGTGGCGGTTCATTCTAAGCTTATGGAGGGAGGCTGTGGCGCCGAGCTGCTGCATGCCCGAGTCGTCGACCACGTCAAACATGAGGTCGCTGCAAGGCAGTGAAGGCAGATATATGTCCATGTTGACGGCCAGCTTTTCGTCAGGGGCAGAGCTCGTGTCAACGTCAAGCCTGCAGGACAGTGGCAGCAAATAAGGCAACTCGTGAGTCCGGGCTTCGTGGAATGCGGGGCGGGGCTTGCGCGGCGAGATAGAGACCCACCTGTCGATGGTCTCAACAATACGGAACTGTGAAAACTCCGAGGCGAAGAGGTAACAGGCGATGACGATACCACAGATGGAGATCAGGCCCCCTCCCAAGGTGCGCTCCTTGACATCCTCAAGAGCCTTGCTGGAGGAGAAGGCGTCCAACGCATGCCAGCTCATCTCACCGCCGAGCGCGAGCAAGCGAGCCCCCCGATTTTCGGCGATTGACCCTACGTACATACCAAAGATTATAAAGAGTGGTTAACGGACGATTTTCCAAAAACTCGGGTTTTCAGCCAGATGTCATGCTGCCGCTCTATCCTGCCTGAGTAGCGGCGATGAAACAGTCGCTGGCATTGCTTGTACTCACAGCACAACTAGGAGCAGTGCCAGGTGTGACGGGTGTCACCAAACTCTACGATGAAGCACGCGACGCGGAGGTGCATGCCGCAGCCGACCCATTTGAGGGTCTGACAAGGATCACAATTGAGCAGGACCCAGCCGGATTTGCGACGACAAGCTACGAGGACCGTGACAGACGTCGCATCTTGAATCCTGAATCGCAACTCATCGGCAGTCTCACAGAGCTAGAAGATCAGATATACCTCACTCGCTTGGGGCTGTACCGCCGTGCCGATGCCAAATTCAACGAGTTTGTTGCGCAGCCAATGGGCGATCCGAAGGACGGCTACGGATTGTGGCGGCGATGGGAATCGCGTGAGTTCTGTCCCCTAGACTTGCTCATCGCGGATCCATGGGGGTCCATTTCTTGGGAGGAGCAAATTGGGGCGCCACTGCAACGACGAATCAAGTGCTCATGGGTGGTGCGTCCAGGCATGTACCGCCGGGGCGGATACATGGTGATCTCGCGCTCGCCGGTGACGGTCTCCTTTCGCGAGTTCCATCTCGCGACAGAGCTCGAGTTTCTCGAAATTTACGACGGCGTAGGAAGTGGTGCTACGCTGCTCGGACGCTTCACGGGCAGCCGTACCCCAGGCCAGCTGAGCTCCACAGCTCCGGAAATGCGTATTGTGTATCATGCCAATATGAACCGCACGACAGCACAGCTCTGGGACGATGTCGAGGACGCTGTGCGGTCCGGCCAGCTACATGTGGCGCTCTCGAAATTTGCACTCGCCGCACGCTTCGGCGTGCGCGGCTTCATGGGGCAGGACGTGCGCGCTGCCATCCGTGCGATTGCGATACGTGCTTCGCATGCGCCTGAAAATGCCTGGATGCGTCGCAAGTGGTTCATGCAAGATGAGCGCCGGTTCAACTTTGAGATCGACGCAGCGATCGCCTCTGTGAGCCAAGACGTGAATATGTGGGCCAAACGCTCACGTCACGACCCGGGCAAGGAACATGAACCATGGGAACGTGTCTACGGTCCTAGACGCTTCCCGATGCCAATCTATCAACCAGGACAAAATCCACTATATGGGCAGAAGAACACTCAGCCCAACCAAGCTGATTCGGAGGCTCGGCGACTGGTCGGCTTCACTGGCGTTTCCGAAACGGCCGAGGTTGCGTCCCTTTTCCCCGTGGTCCCCTCCGGATTCTTGCTTGACTTTGTCTCAATCGCGGACTGCAGCGGGCGCGGCATCACGTCGTCTGGTAGACAAATGTTCCCCCCGCTGACCGTTTCGAGCACCCCCGAGGAGAATTTTGAATTGCTCGACTTTCCCATCGAGCTCTCCTCGTGCCAGCCCATGGAAATTTCGGGCATGCAACGCACACGCGACCGGCCTTTCACTATCTCTGATAAAGTGAGGAAAGCCATGCAAGAGGACATTTTGAAGGCATGCACGAATAGCAGCCAATGTTCTCGAGACGTCTTACCTCCTAGTCCTCCGTCGCCAACTCCTATCTTCTCAAGCCCGGATGTCCTCGAGACCAATTGCTCGAAGAGCTGCTCCACGTTGTTTGCTTGCATAGACGCCGAGCTGGCCACGCGAAGCTCGTGGGAAGTGAGCGGAGAACGCCAACGCTACAACAAGAGTCTAGTGAGCGCGGCACGCCAAAAGTGCCACATGATTTTCTACGACGAAGATCCCAGCGTCAAGGTCGACAATTGCATCAATCTCATGGAGAATTTTCGTACTCAGCAGGATCCCAAACAGTCCAGCTGCCTCAATCTCGGCTGCTTTACCTGTGGCGTCGATCTCTATAAATCGTACTTTGACTGTGCAAGACGTTGTACCGAGGTGTGTGCACAAACGCACGCCCCTCCCTCGATATAATCTCCTCGCTCTCTTGTGAATCATGTTCTTTGCGCATCTCCTTGCTCATAGCTGCCTCTTGCGGCCACACTTGCTGTGTTCGCGCATGCAGTTCTGCGATGCAATTTTACCGCTCTTGCTTTGCGCGCTCGCAGGACGCCATGGAAACTGAGGACACTAGTTCTAAGCTGCACGAACCTTCGATCGAATGCATCGATTGTTCGTATGGCTACGAGGATGCTCAGAACTTGATCGACGATCTTCGAGAAATTGCGTGGCGAGCCTACTTCATCGGAGTTATCGGCGACACGGACTGCTACTCTTGCTCGCCGGATGATCCTAGTCTCACTGAGATTAGCACACCAATGAGCTTAGAATGTCGAAGGTGTCACTATCCAATCGAGGACCTGCTCAATAGCGACCATGTCGATTGCGCCAGAAATGAACCTCTACGGTGCGCTAGTCTTGACCGCGGCGTCTACAATTTCCAGCGCGATATCTATGGCATCCTAAGCCCTGAAGCGGAGGCTTATCTTGCTGCTTTGTTAGCCGCCGAAGAAGCCGCCGAAGAAGCCGCGTTGGAGGCGCAATGACCGAACGCAATTTGAACGGGTAGTGCAGTTGTCTATATATGTTGTGACTCGATAGTTCTGCAGTTGAATAGTATAAGTACTAGTAGTAGTATTAAAAGTATAAGTTTAAGTTAAAGTTAACTATATAAGTATTAAGTCTAAGTGAAAGTTTAAGTTAATAACGCGCATAATCCAGAGGGACAGCGAACAGTGGATCAGACTCAAATATACAAATCCGATCTCGAATATCAATATGAATATGCGGGTTTATCATTATTCGGCCCCAAAACAGGTGGCCTCGGGGCGTAAGCCTTCGAGGGCTGCGGGACGATGAGCTGAATGGGCAGTGAACATGTTCGATCTCAACGTGGTGTATGCACTTTGGTCTTTCAGAAGACTACTGGCTGAGTGGCACGATGAAGGCTCACAACGGGGCACCAGCCGCATTCCGTCATGTCAAATTTGCACTCACACATTGACTCGAGTACTTGAGCAAGTAGGCATTTGCGGGTGAAGCATCAGTAGCCACGAGTTGTCGGCAGACGATGCCCCTGCGCAATCACACGCAGGCTGACCTCTCCTCTCTGCTCGCTGGGCTGATGCACGTGCCGTGCCGCATTCTTTACAGGTTGGCCACGCAAAGGCGATGCTGCGCACCTCTCCATCATGAACGTGGTTATCGTCGACGCCAAAATTATTTCGCTGAGAAGCAGCCTTCTGTGCCTGTCTGAACTGCTTGTCGGGGAAGAATGCATGCTCGCCTGTTGAGTGGCGGCGCAGCAGTGCCGTCTTTTTCTCCTCTTTGGCGCTGACTTCGTACGTGTTTGAAGTCATCATGCCTGAGGAGGCGAATGCAGGGGTTATCAGCCATCGCCAATGCTGAGCTGGGCCAGCAATAAGCAACGATGCTGACTGAGAAGGCCAGGCTTTGCCGTTCTGGCAGGCCACGCACCATAGGCAGCAGCGCACACAGCAGCAAATGCACCACCGGAGAGCAGAGCTTTAGCAGACATGGGCGTAGTCGCGTTGATTCTCTCCTGCGCAGCCGCAGACCAGAGCATCAGAGCACATGCGGTCTGTAGTCTAGCACAGGGCTGATGCAGGGCAGAGGCGCTAGCGAAGTGGCTGCCCGAGACGCAGGTCAAAGAAGCTTCAGCATACTGATGGATGGGTAGTTTCGTGAACAGTGCGTAAAACTCATCAAGTGAAACGATCGACGTTTTCTTCATTTGAGGATTCGATCAGCGGGGCACCAAAGCTCACAGCAACGCTAGGGGAAGCAAGAGGCCCAAGAGCACGAGACGCACCAAAAAACCCTGCCTTCGTTGGTAGCGCGGCTGTGCCTCATCTAGGGAAGCGTGGGCGTGGATGTGGCGCGCGTAGAAGTCATGCCCCCGTCACGGCGCTCTACCCGCGCGAATCGCGTAGAAGTCATGCCCCCGTCACGGCGCTCCACCCGCTCGAATCGTTCGCCATCTCGCTCGCCATCTCGCTCGCCATCTCGCTC
>MDSY01078990.1_pt1 | contig 14437 bp, 14 predicted proteins | sample 811131 | NCBI WGS metagenome assembly MDSY01 (sample SAMN05326643, study PRJNA326480) | marine metagenome | isolation source: seawater | place: Atlantic Ocean: South West | collected 2010 | reverse complement strand
ACATTTTATTGTACAATTCTATTAATAATAAGCAATTCTCAAAATATTTTTTTAGTTATAATGCCGTATATATTATTTATATTAAGTATATTTGGAATTCAGGTTTATAAAATAACAAGTCGCGAAAAAATAAATTTAATTAGAAATAATGTTAAGAAAGATTTTTGTAGTTGTTATGATGAAAATGGAAATCCCATTGGATTAATAATTCATAAACATATATTTCCAAAATATATATGTTGGAATTCAACGTTTGGAGACAATTGTTTACATATATTATCTCAAAAAAAAACTAGAGATAATTTAACTAATATTGTATGTAAAAACAAAAATCTTATAGAAGAAAAACCGACAAACGAAATAGAAAATAAAACAGAAAAATATAAAGAAAAGTGTAATACAATAGAATATTTTTATCGTACCGGTACTTATAGCTATTTTTATTATAATAAAAGAGATTTATATATCAATTATGAGTATAATACACATCAAAAAGAAATTTCTAAAAAAATAATTAATTATTATAAAAAATACGACAAAGTTTGTGCGTATTTGTATGGAAAAGTGGGTGTCGGTAAAACGTATTTATCTTATTTATTATGTAAAGAATTGAACGGTTCTCTTTGTGATACTTATGACCCAACGTCACCCGGTGATTATTTTCAAGATTTATATAGCTATACGCAGCCTTGTAAAGATAAACCTATGATTGTTTTATTGGACGAAGTAGATATAATACTAACCTATATACACGAAGGAAAGGTTAATAAACATAAGAATGTACCTGTTCAAATTCATAATAAAGCTACTTGGAATAATTTTTTAGATAAAATTGGAATGGGAATATACCCCAATATAATCTTAATATTGTCTTCTAATAAAAGTATACATGAAATAGATAAAATGGATCCATGTTATTTAAGGAAAGGACGTGTAAATATAGTGAGTGAATTAATTGATGGAAAATTTGACTAATTAATTATTAAATTATTTTTAAAAATGATTATAATATAATAGATGATAGCGTATATTATTATATTTATTACATTATATATAACATATTCTGTTTTAGAATGGATAATACATAAATATATTATGCATAATGAAAACAATGTTATAGGTAAAAATCATGTAATACATCATAAATCAACATATCACGATATGACATTGAATAAATATAAACAACATTACAATGATTTATCCGTAAGTGAAAATTTATGTTTCGATAAAGAAATGATATTTGCAAGTATATTTTTTTACATATTATATTTTTATACATTAACCCGTTTTACATCAAAAATTTCACATTTAGTGTTTAGTTTCATTATATTTATCATATTATTATTATTTATGTTTGTAACATGGAATTCAATTCATCCATATATTCATCATGAAGACGGTAAACAAAAATGCAAATTAGCATTCTCTTATGAAACAATAAAAAAATTACATAAAGAAAATTTCTTAGTGAAATTGTTGATAGATAATCATATAATGCATCATAAGCGCAAGGGAGATAGAAAAGGTAATTATTGTGTTACATTAATGGGGGCAGATCATTTATTTGGAACTTATTACGTAAAAGAATAAATATAAGTTGTACAGTAAAATAAAATTTAAATAATACGGTGGTTAGCATATTACGAAAAAATAATGAATATATATATGACGTTAGATCATAAACATTATTTTATAATAGGATTCATAGTATTATTATTATATGTGCTATGTGTTAATGTTATTTACAAAAGATTATGTAAGTGATTTTTTTTTAAGACCACGTTTAAATTTACATACTGCTTTAATTACTGTAAGGTTAATTCTCCAAGGTTTAGATAACTCAATTAATTCTATATTTGTTTTACCAAGTAAACTATATTTTTCTTTATATTGGTTGTAAAAGTCGATTCTAAATTGTAAAGGATTTTTATAGTCATTTTCTATTTGATTCAAGATTTTTTTTCGAGTTGTAGGAGAATTAATATCTATTTCTGTCCATTGTTTGATTTTATCAAGAGATTCATGATATTTACTCATATATAATATATAGTTAGATGTATATATTATATATTTATACGTATTAGCTTAAACAAATATTATATAAATAAGTATATGGGAAATGTATCGAGTGTAAACGAATTGTATTCACATAAGCAAATTCAAGATAGATTGGTTAATATGGCTGCTGAAATTACATTAAATTATAAAGATGATGATGAGATTGTAGTTATTTGTCTTTTAAAGGGAGGATTTATGTTTACAGCAGATTTGGTTCGAATGATTATACGTAAAATATATATTGATTTCATGACCGTAAGTTCTTATGGAAATGAATTTGAGTCAAGTGGAATGATAGATATTAAACAAGATATTTCAATGAATATAGAAGGTAAAAAAATTATTTTAATTGATGATGTGGTAGACAGTGGATTTACAATGAATGCAATTATAGACCATTTAAAGCTAAAAAACCCAAAAGAAATAAAAACGTGTTGTTTATTGCATAAGAGAAAGGTTAATGTTCCAATAGATTTTGTTGGTTTCGAATGTCCTGATAAATACGTTGTAGGATATGGTATGGATGCAGCAGAAGAATACCGTAATCTGCCATTTATTGGAACTTTGAAATAAGTTAAGAACTAGATTGAACTAATAAATTTAATGTTCCTTCTCCAGTAGATGATGCTACATTATAACCAAATGACATACAACCATTTATTACTAACGTACACGAAGAATTGTCGTCCTTTAAAATTAATACAGCATAAGTTGGTTCTGATTCATATATATAATTATTCCAATTAGAGAATGTAGTTGTAGTTGAATTACTAATATAAAATGGTTGTATACCATTAAAATTTGTAATAATGACTGCTAAATCTACATTCGAATCTATATCTAAAGCTCTAATTACATATGTACTGTTATCGCTTCCATTATATGCTCCTCCACCACCACGATTTAATGTATTGTTTGTAAATATACAGGCTGTACTATTATTTAAACCATTCATAGAACTACTACTGTCTAATTTATTCGTTTGAATAAAATTTCCGCTGTTATCTTCACTACCATCTACCCCAGTCAATCTACCGGGACCAGAATAACTTTCATTACCTAAAATAATTATCCAATAACGAACGTAATCATCTTGGGCTCCTGTTATCATAATAGACGCGGTGGTGTCCCCTGTAATTTCACCTTTTCCGTTGAATGCGCGGCTATTTACAAAATTCATTACGTTATTTTGAGCAAGTGTATGTGGGCTATTGGTAAAACATAATGCAGCATTCCATGTATTATAAATTGAATTGTCTAATATATTACATCTAAAACAAGATTCTAAATGAATACCTGACGCATAAGTTGATAAAATATTATTATTTTGAACAATGCCCTTATGACATTGGTCCAAATATATACCTGTTTCAATTGCCGATTTAATTACATTGTTTTTTATGGTTACATTTGTTCCGCGCGTAACATATATACTTGCATTATTTCCTTCAAAAGTACAGTTACTAATTTCCACAGAAGTACCTATTAAACTAATACTAGAAGAAGTAGTTACACCTGTAAGAGTATCATCGAAATTACATCCATTTACATAAATTGCATAACCATCTGTATTTAAGTCACTCCAATTTGTGGAAGAAGTATCTGTAGCATCGGTACCATCCCATCCACAATTAATAAATTTACAATTTTTAATACATACTTCAGTACCAGAAATATAAATACCATGATATGCATTTTGAATGGTTAAATTTTCAAAAGCAATATAACTATTTACTGTGTACGATGCATTATCATCACTTTCAAAACCAGTTGTTCCAGTAGACCAATTGTCTGTTGTTCCAAAATCTAATATAACATCGCCCGCTTCACCTTCACCAATAATTTTAACATTAAAAAATGAGTCGGTATTATTAGTCGATGTTAAATTTTTCGGAATAGATATTGTAGAACTAATGCTATATGTGCCCGGTTGAATATAAATATATGCAGTATAAGTAGCACTATATGTTGAAGCTGCGGCGGCGGTAATTGCTGATGATATTGACGTATAAAATGTTCTAGATACACTACCGTCTTCATTTTTATAAGTTAAATTTCCACTTAAATCACTTTCACTTGCTGGTGTTACCCAATAAGCATTTGGATACCCACCGAAATATTGAATTTGTCTTTGTAGATCCATGGCAACGGTATTCAATGTACTTAAATTTACAGCATGAGTGTTTTCAGTAGCTTCGTTTTCTAAGTAAAGGAAAGCGCCTTCACCACCATTTTCATCTTGCACGTATATATCATCGCCACCTAAATAATAAATATATCCGCTCATTTATAATAAAATAATATTTTAATTCTTACAAGAATACCATGTATTATTCATAATTAATAATGTTATAGACATATGTGGTGGTAATATAAATGACGTAGCATTAGTAGATGGCCATTTTGAATTACCATTTGAACTAGATGTACCGGTTATTCCAGTAAGACCCCAACTTGAGATTTTATCGTTATTTTCATCATTCACTGTTACATTAATAGATAAATAATCATTATTTACTATAGATATTTGATAGCCATTATTTATACTAGAACATTCTGGTAATATAACAGATGGAGTAATATCATAAATATAGCTAAATTGAAATATATCATGATAATTATCAGAATATGTCATATTATAACTTTCATCACTTGAAAGTACTATTTCATGTACCGTGCAAATATTAGTCATTTATAATTAATTAGTATTTTAATTCATAGAGCTGTACCATTTATTATTTAAATAAATAAGAGAAATAGCCATATGTGGGGGTAATGTAAACGTAGTAGCAGCTGTTGTATTCCATGTTGAATTTCCATCACTGCTTGCATTTCCTGTAATTCCTGTTAATCCCCAACTAGATATTTTATCATTCGTTTCATCGTATACAGATACGCCTATAGATAAATAATTGGTATTTACTAAAGTAGCTTTATAACCATTTGATATAGTAGAACTATCTGGTAATACAATAGATGGAGTAATGTCAAAATCATAACTGATTTCATATATATCATGATTATCATCTTGTGCGGATAAATTAAAGTTTTCTGTTACAGTTAGACTAATTGATTGAACCGTATATATATCACCTCTAATAACTGTTGTATCCCCACTAATATATGCTCTACTTAGTTCAGTTCCATCAGCCAATGATTTATTAGAACCGGTACCAAATATTAAAGCTAGATTCATTATACAATAGTAGAATATTATCTTACAGCTTGAATAGCTGCTTTTTCTTCTTCCATTGTTTGCGATGGAATATCGTATAAACATTTTACTTTTATTGAAAATGATATATCCATACTATTTAAATTTAAAATACGATTGTGTTCATCGTATATTCTAATATCTAAGCGTTCTAAATTAACAGGACCAAAATAAAATCGTGGCTCACTGATTAATGATATACCGCCATGTTGTAATGAGAATATGGAGCCCGACAATGAGATACGTGCAATCATATTTTCACTTAATAGTCCAAATCTTGAGGATGTATAAAAATTTAAATTAGCATTTTGATTAAAGTCGTTCATATATAAAAATAAATAGCGTGGTCCAGAAAAATCCAATACACCTTCAGCAGTGTAGGTATTTTCATAATAATATATATCACTACGAAATCCAAGTTTCCATCCTAATTTAGTATCTATTTCATTACTATCTGTATTATCATAATAAATATAATCGGTTGCATCTGTATAAATAACACTTTCTGTCGCTTCTGGATGTACAGGTGCTTTAAAATTTAACTCAAATGTTGCTCCAGAATCATAATTTGCGCTACTATTATCTAAACTAACGGTTAGTTTCCCCGTCCCAGTTATAGTTCCAGTTGATGTATCATAGTCATAATTAAAAATAATGGGAATACTATTATTTGAAAGAAAATCATTAAATTCTCTTAATAAATCTGCATAATAATAATTTCCATCAGATAAAAATATCAATATGTATGAATCATTTGACGATGAGTCTGTATATTTAATCCAAAAATAATGATTATTATATTCTGCAGCAAATCCATAAAATGTTGTAGGAATCTCTAAATCTGAAAGTGTTAATTCAGTAGCGTTATATATTTTTTGAGGTAAATCTATTGTAAATTGTGATGATTTTGTGGTACTGTAATTATTTCTAAATCGAGAATCAATGTTTAACAACTTGGTAATAGTTTTTCTTTGCACTATATTAGCAGGATTAAAGACTACTGTTTCATCTTTCGCTATATTTTTACTTTCTTCACTGTTGTCATTATTAAATACTTGTTTTACGTTTAAAAAAAAATTTGCTAAATTGGAGTTTCCTTGTATTATACAATCGTTTATTAATTTATCAGTTTTTTCATTTACCAATGTGAGAAAGTTATCGTCATCTTGAACATCTTCTAAATCTAATAATTGAATAAGCTCATTGATTTTATAATTATCTATATTAGTATCTACATTCATAATAACATATATTTATATTTTTTAAACATAAATTCACTTAAAATATTTACTGCATTCAAATATATTATTATAAATAATTATAATTTTTGAGATTATAAAAATAATACACTATAATACATGACATTACCGGAACAACGTGTGCCTTTAACACGGAAGCAATTAGAAGAACGTATCAAAACCTTGGAAAATGAATTAAAATCGATTCAAGAGAAAAAATGGCATGACTATGTGGATGAGTTTGTTGACAAATGGTATGAAGATAATAAAGACCAAGTCGATATAGGTAATGTTTATGTAGGCCCATTTAAAGTAGATCTTATGCCCGATACATTAGAGAAAAATATATATAAGAAAACAATTAAGATAATGTTTTCACTATTTAGAGATGCTACGAGTCAGCCCTAATGCTTTTATAATAAGAAATTTTATCATCATTAGAATAAAAATGACAAGTACAATATCTATAACAAGGTGATCCAGTGTGAACCACCATATTAGCTAATAATAATTTATAGGGTTCATGTTTTAATCTATATTCTCCTATTAACCAAGTGTCTTTTTTATTTATAATTTTACGGCTAGGAATATCAATATACTGTTTTATATGTGAATGATAAAAATGGTCATTCATATATAATATTTTCTTATTTTTAGTTTGAATAAATATTTATTTATTTACATATGTATTATATGAAAGTATCTATTATTGGATTAGGATTTGTAGGAGGTTCTATGCATAAAAGTTTTATGGAAAAAAATATTAATGTATTTGTTTACGATAAATATAAAAATATAGGCACTTTAGAAGAATGTTTAGATAGTGATATTATGTTTTTATGTTTACCTACACAATATAATGAGAGCTCTAAATCATATGATTTAGAACCTATACACGAAACATGTACATCATTATCATTATTAAATTACAACGGTGTGGTTGTTTTAAAGAGCACATTGATACCAAATACAACTCATAGTTTATCGAAAAAATATGATTTGCTTAAATTTATTCATAACCCTGAATTTTTAACAGCTAAAACTGCTTATGAAGATTTTCATAATCAAAAACATATTGTATTAGGTGAAGTATCAAAAGATGGTAGTAATATAGTAGAAAACTTTTATAAAAAATTCTATCCTAATGCAGAAATATCAATATGTACTAGTACTGAATCAGAAAGTATGAAGCTTTTTTGTAATTCTTTTTACAGTATTAAAGTCCAATTTTTTAATGAATTATTTTTATTGTGTAATAGTTTAAATTGTGATTATAATACTATAAAAGATTTAATGATAAAAAATAATTGGATAAATCCGATGCATACAAATGTTCCAGGTACAGATGGAAAGCTGAGTTACGGTGGTTATTGTTTTCCTAAAGATACAAATGCTCTATTAGAGTGTATGAAATCAAATAATTCTCGTCATAAAATATTAGAGGCAAGCATACATGAACGTAATGAAATGAGAGATGACAATGAAAATATACAACACGTTATGAAAGAGACACATTAATTATGTGTTTTATAATTTGATTTGCATTTTTCCATTTTAAACCATAATCACTATGATTATGAATAACAGGTATATTCATGGCTTTACATTCTTGAACCATATTAGCATTTCCATCATGGTCGGTAAGTCTTAATGCTATAAAACATTTTGAATATATATTTGGCATATTATTATTGGAAACATTTAAAACATTACTATAAATAACTTTAAATTGTGGTATTTTTTTTAATACATGCATGTAATATTTTATACCATATATATATTCTTTACCTGGTGTTAACCCGTTATAAATAAAAATAGTGTCTTTTTTTACAGGTTGTAAAGAAGGTTTAAAAATAGTATAATTTACTAAGTCCATATCAATTGTTATAGAATTTATATTGTATTTTAATAAGCTTTTATATATACAATTACTTATTGATATATGAATACAATTTTTTATTTTTTTAATTTCATATACTGTTTGTTTTGAATGATTATTTTTAGGATTCATATCTTCACCTCCCCATATAATAAATGAAATATTTTTATGTTTATACACTCTTTCAATGTCTAAATCATTATAAATTCCAAAAAATATAACTGGTTCAAATATATTATTATATTTTTTAATATTAAACTTTTTGAATTTTGTAATAATTTGTGGATATAAATGAATTAATGAATTTGATACTTGAATTTGTGGAGTCATTTTAAGAATATCTTCAAAAGATATGCTTGTTATTTCGTTTATAACTTCTACGATTTTATGTGTTCTTCGAAGTTCCTTATGACCATATTTTACATAATGTTCTATAGCTTTTTCTTCATTATCAATATTTGCATGTATTAGGTCTTCATAATGATTTATATAAAAATTCCAGTCAAAATGTGGATATTTTAAATAAAAGGATTGTTTATTCATATACAAAATATATAGGTTTTAATTATATTTATTTTTAATAAAGTAATATAAATGAAAATTATAAAATTTTTATTTATATTGTTTTCTTCAAGTTGTTTAAATTCATTTTCTATAAAAAAAAAGTATTTTAATAGAAAAAATGTAATATTAAATGAAAATAAAGATACAAATTTATTAAGTTTTTTTGATTATAAAATATTAAACTTTTTAAGAAAGCAGTCTTACTGTAAAGAAACAATTATAAATAAAAAAGAAAACAAAGCATATAATATTCATGATTTAAATTATTTAAAAAATAAAAAAACGATATCTGTATCACCTGGTGGTATTCAAGGATTTTATTTTATGGGTATAGTTTCTTATATAAAAGATAATTATGATTTATCAAATGTAGTTTTTACAGGAGCATCTGCGGGTGCTTGGATATCATTATTTTCATGTTATAAATATAGCAATACTAATTTAGTAAGACATATGTTATATTATGATTATAATAATATAAAATCTGTATTAGAATTGCAAATGTATTTTAAAAAACAACTTTTATCTAAATATACAAGTAACGAATTTGATTTAAAAAATATATTTTTAGGAGTTACTGTATTAAAAGGTTTTGAATTATCCACAAATATATTTTATAATTTTGAAGATTTAGAAGATGCTATAGATTGTTGTATTGCTAGTTCTCATATTCCTTTATTAACCGGTGGTGTCATTAATAAATATAATAATGAAATATCATTTGATGGTGGCTTTAGTAATGCTCCTTATTTAGATATAAACACAACAATATTACATATTAATCCTTCACTATGGTCTAACAATGAGTCAGAGGATTTAATAGATTATAATGATTTACTAATTACAAAAGCCTATAATTTTACAGAAATGTATAATGATGGATATAAAAATGCTAATAAAAATAAAAATAGTTTAAATAAGATTTTTAGAATATGAATATTAATTATGGATAATGCTAATATTTTAATTACTGGTGGGGCTGGCTTTATAGGATCACATATTGTAGAGAATTTAATCAATAAAAAATGTAATAAAATTAGAATATTGGATAATTTATCAACCGGTAATAAAGAAAACATAACCCCCTTTTTAAAATACGATAATGTAGAATTTATGTATGGTACAATAGAGAACTTGGAAGTATGTAGAGTAGCCGTAAAAGGAATTACACATATATGTCATCAGGCTGCATTAGGTTCAGTACCAAGGTCTGTGAATAATCCATTGGTAACTCATGAAACAAATGTAAACGGATTTTTAAATATATTAATAGCAGCAAGAGAAGAGGGAATAAAACGTATTGTATATGCATCGTCTTCATCTGTATATGGTGATGATGAAAATTTACCAAAAAAAGAAAATAATTTAGGAAATGTATTAAGTCCTTATGCGGCTACAAAAAAAATAAATGAAATATATGCTAGTGTTTTTTCAAAATGTTATAATATGGAATTAATAGGTCTAAGATATTTTAATGTATTTGGTCCGCGTCAAAATCCTGAAGGACCTTATGCAGCTGTAATTCCAAAATTTATTAATCAAATGAAAAATAATATTAGACCTACAATAAATGGTTCTGGTGAATTTAGTAGAGACTTTACATATGTTGATAATGTAGTTGAAGCAAATATATTAGCTTTATTTACAAGAAATGAAATATGTTTTAATAAAGTTTTTAATATTGGTGCTGGGGGAAGAATAACTATAATACAATTATTTGAAGTGATTAAAAAACATATGGATTCCCATATAACCCCTATATTTAGAGAAACTAGAAAAGGTGATGTTCAGCATTCGAATGCATGCATATTAAATGCAAGAAAATATTTGAATTATAATCCAAAAGTGAGTTTTGAAAGTGGTATAATAAAATTACTGATATAAATTTTTTCTAATGTTAATTTATAATGACAGTCACTTTATCTTTGAGACAAAGGTCACATGAGTCAGAATATTGGGATTTAAATTATGATTCAACTCAGCCAATTGCAGGGTTTCAATTTAGTACACCAAATGGAACATGTGAACATTCAGACAGTAATTCTGCCGCATCTATATTAACAATCCAATGTGGACAGAATATATGTTTAGGATGGTCATTTACTTCTAACACTATACCAGCTGGCAGTGGATTATTTTTAGTTTTACATAATAAAGAAGCAACACAATTGGATATTCATAATATTGTATTATCGGATGTTAATGGGAATCTTATATCAACATCATCATCTGTGCAAGGTGTTACGTATGCTGACCAGCAACTTGGTGCTGCAGCAGTAACAACAACAACCGCAACAACAACAACAGCAACGACAACAACAACAACAACAACAACAGCGGCAGCGGCAGCAGCAACAACAACAACAACAACAGCAGCAGCAGTAGCACCAGCACCATCAGCAGCCACACATGGCCATGTTACTGATTTAGTATTTGGTGAATTACATTTATTTGATACAACTACTGAACATGACGTAGACAATGGTACAGCTCCTCCACCTTTAGATTTAGTCGAACAACATCAATTAACTGACTATTTATCTACTACGAGTACTAAACCAATCTACGTATATATAGATTCTGAACACCATGATCATCATTCACAACATATTAATAATCATCAATATATAGCTGGTAGTGTAGATTTATGGAATCATGCAGTAGCTTTTAATGATTTTAATGACCCTACATTTGGTTATTCAAAAACTTCTACTAAACAAATAGGATATAAATATGTTATTCAAATTGAAAATAGAACTAACAAGGATATTGTAATTGATGAAGAATTTAAAGTAAATTTATGTTATAACTATGTAAATCATGAAAAAGAAAATGCGGATGAAGATGGTGTAATATGTCCGTATAAAGCTATTGATAAAGCGGCTTGCTATTCACACGATGGTGATGAAAGTTATTTAAATAGAACAAGTAAAATAGTTAAGGCATGCAAATCATTATATATTGGTTGGACAGATTTGTTACATGAAAGTGTAAAACACGATCATGGAAATCTTTTTGTAAATGTAAATGCACATGTGGCAACACATGGCCATGGTTACGGAAACAGCCATGGATTATCTGATACATTAGAAAATTCCGTATTATATTCTCATATTACACATTTACCATATAGTCAAGATGGGTATGATACCGCAAATTCATATTACAGATTTTTAACTTCATGTAGAATATCATTGTCGCATGACTATCATATGTTTGATGTATTGGGAGACAATACCACTCATAGTTCATGGAAAATAAATGAACCATCTAGTAATATACATCCTGCGTCTATTTCATATAATTATTCATTATTAAGTGCTCCCAATGGTGGATGTTTTGAAACAACGGAACCTGAAAGTTTCTTTAATGTACCTAATTCATTACATTATAATCAACCCGCAAGTTTTGTAAATTATTCTGGTCACTCTACGAATTGGAAACATAGTAATTCATATTGGGCTTTTATAAATGAAAGTCAATTCGCAACATGCGGTGACCCTCACATTAAAGCATTAAACGGGTTAGACTATGATTTCAGATATGAAGGTTACATGCGTTATTTTGAATGTGATGATTTAATTATAAATGTAGAATGTGCTAAGGGGGATGAAAAATGGGAGAATTTAGAATATTTTAGAAAGATGTATCTGAATCATGAGGGAAAGGAATTAATTTTAGATTTAGGATTTAGAGGAAAACCAGTGAGCGTGTTAAAAAACGATGGTTTTGATATAATTGAGAAAAAATTAGAAATAAATGCTAACGCAAACCGGTTTTGTGGAACATGCCGCGGATGGAAATCAAACGAAGAAAGCAGATGCACGCGTCACATTAAGAAATATGGGCATAATATAGGTGAATTAGTACGTAATAGTATATCATTATGTGTAAAAAATAAAAATAATGATAAATTTATAATTAATGCCGAAAATGTAAATAAACAAAATTTACAACCATGTGCATTAAATATGGGAATAAAAGTAAATAGTAAAAATATTGCTGGTTTAGCTGTATCTGCAGAATGGGTTCCATTTTCTATTTTAAAAACATTAAATGATTCAAATAGTATTATTAATACTAAATCAAGGACAATTAATTAAACGTTTCAAATGAATTAGACATTGATATAAATGAATCGTATGAAGAAGATAAATTTAATATATCGTGATGTAACCATTTATCACGATATAACCCGTTTTTAAACCAAGGTTTATAATTACCAGACCAATCAAGTATATCTGCATTTAAATCTTCTTCATCCCATTGTTTTCTTTTGCTCCCACAATCACATAAACATTTGAGAACGCATCCTATATCATTTTGTTGTTTATAGAAAATGATATTTTGTAAACTCATAGTGAAAATATTATATAATCCATTTTCACTATTATTATGATTGTTTACGATTTGTATTATTTTATTATATACATTTCCCCATAGTCTTGTATTTGTTATAAATGGTGCTCCCATAAAAGCTGCATCCTCAGGATTAATATTTGTACCAATAATAGATTTCCAATCATAAGTAGTATCAATAATTGTACTTAATTTTAAGCATATATTTTGTTCTCTTTTTTTACCAATTCTATTTGCTTTTAAACCATAATATATACATTGTGTGTCAATATTATTATGGATTTTTTCATATATGTCACATTGAATTATGGAATCGGAATCTAAATAAACTAATGTTTCGTAATAAAATATATTTCCAATAAGTAATCTTGAAAAATTTCCAATATTTAATAAATGATTTCCACCATTATAACATTTAGAGGCTAATATAGTTTCATGTATAATATTTTTATCTAGACCAACAAGTGTGGCATTGAATTCCATTTTAGTTTTTGTTTTAAATTGAACAAGTAAATCTATAAAGCGATTGATGTTTTCGAATGGTATTATAAAATTAAACATAAGTTTATTAACATGTGAACAATTAGATAATACAGAATGTAATGAAGCAAACATTCCAACAAAATAGGGTTCATCTGAACAAAATAATATATTTAATAAATTATTATTTATTTTATTTTCTCCAAATGTAGAGACAGTACATTTTTTATCACAAATAACATTATCAACCTTTTTTGATATCATTGAAACACTATCAAAGTGCGATAAATCTAACACTCGTTTTCCATTATTATTACATATAGTTACGAAATCTGGGTTTTTAATATATTTACATTGAACAATCGTGTTAGTTTCTTTTTTGGGTATTATTTTTTTAAATAAACTAATATATTTGTAACAAGAGGATTGATAGTTATAAGTACTTCTGTATTTTAATACATTATTTCTATAAAACATATAGTTATTTCTTATCATGTTCATTTTATCAATTAATTCTTCAAATGTAGAAAATGTTTCCCCTATTTTTTTATCATCTTTAAATTCATTACATAAATCGAACCCCCCTCCTTTAATATTTATATACAATATAGGTAATCCACATGCAATTGCTTCCAATACATGATT
>MDSY01014044.1_pt1 | contig 14437 bp, 7 predicted proteins | sample 811131 | NCBI WGS metagenome assembly MDSY01 (sample SAMN05326643, study PRJNA326480) | marine metagenome | isolation source: seawater | place: Atlantic Ocean: South West | collected 2010 | reverse complement strand
GGCTATGATGCAGTATGCTATCTTCACTCAGATCCTACATGCTATCTGGATGTCCAGCGGCGAGATGATGGTACCTATGACCCAGATGATGGAAATCAACACGGAACTGCTTGCATGGGAATGGCTGCAGCAACTGGTTTTGATGCGAGCGGAGCACAAACTGAGTTTTATGGCTCAGCACCAGACTCAGCACTCGTCGATGTCCGAATTGGAACCGATGCTGGTGCAGGTCCATTTGAAAATGCACTTGTCGAACAACGTATTTACGAATCTGCTATGAACGGTATTCAATGGATTATTGACAACAAAGATACCGCTTGGCAAGGCGCTGACGGCACCAATTACGGCATTGATATTCTTTCTTTATCATGGGGCATCACCTCTCATGAAAGCGGTGGCTCAGATGGTAACTACATGCATGACCAAATTCTCAATGAGGCTATGGAAGCAGGTATTGTCGTGAGTGTTGCTGCAGGAAACGATGGTCCAGATAATGATGGGCTCTCGGGTATGGGTTCTTCTGACCTTTCGCTCACCGTTGGGGCTACTGATGATTTGAACACTGTTAACCGTGAAGATGACACGATTGCTGGCTATTCATCTCGTGGACCACGTGCAGATAACGGTGATGGCAATCCACTCAATGAACTCAAACCAGAAATTTCAGCCCCAGGTTCCAATATCATTCAAGCGGAAGGTTGTGTGACAAGTGGGACGTGCAACAACTTACTCGGTGGCGATGCTGCCGATAACGGTTATACTGGCCGAGGTTCAGGCACTTCGTATGCTACACCATCAGTTTCAGGAATTATGGCTTTAATGCTTGAAGCGAACCCTGATCTTTCTCCCGCAGAAGTAAAAGAAATTATCAAACTCACTGCTGAACGAAGAGGTGAAGCAACTCAACCTGATGTTGACCCGTTTTGGAATCGTGACTTTGGTTGGGGTATGGTTGATGCCTATGAGGCTACGAAAATGGCTTTCATGCTCAAAGAACAGAACTTAACAGGCGCAGTCGATGTCTTTACTCAAGTCCACGTCGTCAATGCCTCGGTCAATTCAAGCAACGGCTTGTATGTCATTGAAGGGATGGCTTGGAGTCAAGCAAGTACTGTTAGTGCGGTGGAATATCGAATTGCAAACGGCGCTTGGAAGAGTGCTTCTTTTGATGAAACCAGCACTCAATTAGCAGCATTGCAACGCTTTACTTGGACCATCGCATTGGACCTTGACGCTCTTGCCAAAGGAAACCAGTCAATTGAAATCCGTGGAGTCAATGACGCAGGTGTCCAATCACTCCCAATCTCAACGATGGCCATGGGCACAGGCGATGGTATTTCTTCAGCAGGTGAAGGATTTGCCCTTTCCTTGAGCCTTGGCGGTATTGTTGTTGTTTTCATGCTTCTTGCAACATTGTGGAATGCACGGATTCAATCACCACTCGGCCTTTTACCAAGCGACTCTGAAGCTTCTATTGAAGCCGCCATTGAAGCAGATGCAGAGATGGCAGATGCTATTGACGCTATTCTTGTCGAGCAGTCAGCCACGGGGAAAAAGCAGGCTTAGCGCTTTGTTAATGCCTTGAATTGAAAAGGCACTCGTCCTTCGGTGATATTATGCGAACGTTCAGTGACCGAGCTTTGAACATCCAACCGACCGGTGTTCGCAAGATGTTTGATTTGGCAGGAGAGGACGTTATTTCCTTTGGACTAGGAGAGCCAGATTTCCAACCACCACCTGTCGCTATCGAGGCTTTTCACCAAGCCATGCTCGATGGACGTAACAAGTATACTACAACAGCAGGTCTTCCACTCTTGCGTCAGAAAATTTCCGAATCATGGGACTCTTATCAATCCGGTATGGATGAGAACAATGTCTGCATCACAATGTCGGGAACCAACGCTTTACTCAACCTCTTTTTGACCCTTGTTAATCCTGGAGACAATGTTCTGCTACCTGAGCCTTATTTCCCGCTCTATGGGCCTGATGTGTCGATTGCTGGAGGTGATGCACGATACTACTCCTGTTTGTTTGAGAATCAATTTATTCCCCGTGTTGAAGATCTCGAAAAACTGGTTGATGAGAATACAGTTGCGATTCTGTATAATTTCCCGAGTAACCCTACCGGAGGTACATTGGATGACCAACAGCGAGATGAATTACTTGCTTTCGCTCAGAAGCATGACCTGTGGTTGATTTCAGACGAAGTCTATGACCGAATTGTCTTCGATGCAAAACACGTTTCTTTCATGGGGACCGGCTATGAACGAGTTCTTCTTGTCAATTCATTTTCGAAAACATTTGCTATGACTGGCTGGAGAATGGGTTACATCATTTCGACAAATCTTGAAGCAATGCAACAGATTACCAAGATGCAATATTACATCACTGCATGTTCAAACGATGCAATGCAATATGCAATTCTTGCAGCAATGGAACACGCCAGTGATTATCCAGATGTACTTTCCGCAGAATTCAAGCAGCGTTGCGATTTAATCGTTGAAAGGTTGAACGCTATGCCTGGCGTTGAATGCCACAAACCCAAAGGCGCTATCTACGTGTTCCCAAAGGTAAATATTCCAAACATGACTTCTGAGGAAGTGGCTTTGGAACTCCTCAAGGACGGCGTTTTGTGCTCTCCTGGTTCGGCGTTTGGACCATCGGGTGAAGGACACCTTCGCTTTGCTTATACCATCAGCCAAGAAGACATTTCACGAGGAATGGACAAGGTTGAAAAGACTCTTCAACGACTACAATCTTGATACAAGGTGATTTGATGAGTTTGATTACAGGAGTTGGCTATTTTGCTCTTGGTGGCTGTATTGGCCACATACTCCCTCGTTTCCCCTCTCTTCTAATGTCGCGAACCAAGGGTTTCAATGCCAACTTTCCAAAGCATCCAGAGGCTATTCCCCTCTCCCCCTATTTGACGCAACGAGTGCTTCACATGCGCATGTTTTACTGGATGGGCTTGGTCGTTGTTCTGTTCCCATTGGCGTTTGGACTTGCTTCGGTTCGTTGGGGTAATGCTACTTTTGGATTCGGCTTGTGGATTGCAAGTGGTTGGTATCTTTTGAATCGGCTTCAATCGCTCTTTGGCGGTCAAAAGCCACCTTGGACAAGAGAGATGGCGGTAGAATTACAGTTGATTTCAAATCAGGAAGAATATGGCTCTACATGTTGCAACTGGTTTTCACCCTATTGGCAGGTCACTGGAATTGTATGTGTGAATTGCGACTCAAAACTATCCGCTCTACCTCGGCCTGATCTGGGACGTAAACGAAGTGAGCGCAAACCACTTGGATTTCTTCGTTTGTTGCTCAGTGATGGCTATCCGATAGTTGCCATGTCTGATGAAGAAGAGTGATGGCGAACTCTTTACTCAGCACAACCAGCGTTTTGAACTTGAACTCAAGGGCAATCTTTGAGGTGGGTATGAATCAGGAACGACCATGGGGCGGTATGCGCGACGCAAAAAGCTCATTCCCCGCATATGGCTTACTATCGTTGCTTTTTGTCAAGTTTTCTTGACACCTTTAGTCGCTTTTTCAATCACTTATTTGGTTCAACTCTCCTATGTCGATAGCGGAGCATCGATCAAGTTCGACAAAGAAATGATTCCTTGGATTACCGCTGCCTCACTGATGTATGGAATGATTGCTCTTCTGTTGGCACTTCTTTTTGGCGGTTTCAGGCCATTACGAGTCATTGACAAAGGCGGGTGGATACGCTTTTTGGGTTTGAGTCGTGAGAAAGGCGACGCTTCTTCTCGTCGTCTAGCTCGTAAAAACTATGCGAATTCACCTCACGGGCGTTTGACGGTTCTCGCTCATGAACGGTGGGTCGATGGCCATACTATTCTTTCAACACACGGAGGATTGATTCTCTTAGCCGTTCCTTTCCAAGTCATGTTGGCAACCATTCCATTGATTTTCGTTCTCATTATTCCCGATACGATTATGGATACGAATCGGCGCCTGGAACTTGCACTTCTCGTCTATATCTTCGGTTTGATTACAGTGATGAAGATATATCCTAAAATCGCGGAGAAGTATATCGGTATAGCCTCTTTTACTCGTAAATGGTTGATATCAATGACCAAACTGTCATGGCTTGCACCCGTTCTTGTATTGTGGCTTTTGGGCCGAGTTGCAAGTGTAGCAGTCATTGGTTGGATGGGTCCAGATCTCAATCTCAGCATCAATTTAGAAAAAGAACTGTTTGAGTCATCTCTTTCTATCGGCTCTATACCTGAAACATCATTTCTTGATTTGTTGACTGCACTGGCCGTCATGCCTTTGGCCGCCTTTACGACTATTGCGGTACTTGGTGCAGGTTCATCCGATCCTCCGGAGTGGATGTACGACCATCTCCCGGCTCCTGTTGAGAAAAAGCCGCAATCGACGACTTCCAAAATCTTAGGTAAAACCGCGGGAGTCGCCGTCTCCACAGCCACAACTGCGGCAGTTTTCGCATCAACAGCAGTCGCCAGTAAAGCAACGACTGCTGTACAGGCTGCAAGTGCCGTCATCTCCGGTTCATCAGCAGTGGCCCAGGCACCCGGTGCTGTACAATCATTGGGGGATGGTCTCTCTCAGATTGAACAGGTGAGTGAGATGTCTGATGTATTACCGTCTGAGAGTGGGGACTTAGAATTCCAAGGTATCAGTGATTTGTTTGACCAAACGATAGACTCCGAAGGTATTCTACCTTCTTCAGAGGACGGGATTTCTATTCCAGATTTCAAGCAACCATCCATTAAGGGTTTGAGGAAACCTCGGGATTAATTCTTTTGATTCTACTGACCCCTACGGGGTCATCAAAAGGCCATCTCTATATGCCACTTGAAACTGGGAGGTGCTGTTGGTCTTATGCGTCGTATCACTCCTTTGACTTTGGTCGCCCTTCTTCTCCTCCAAACCCTCACCATGGGTATTGCCGCTCCTGCGAGTGCTGCTGAAGCACGCGGTGGCTCAAACGATGATTGGCTTGTTTCACAATTGATGATTGGAAATGCTAGTTCAGGCGCTGAAGTCTGGACTCAATCAGATGGTACGACGGTCGAATATTTGTTCGAAGGTGATTCAATTGAAATCACTATGGAGATTCAACGTGGCGGTAGTTCATTCTCAGGGAAGACCTCATCCGCTATGATTCAAATTATTCACCCAATTGGCTATGTGATGGAAACATTCACTTGGGCTTCAGGTGCACTCATCGGTGGTCAGAAAGACTCTGGCACATTTGTTTGGACACCATCAGCGGCTCATTCCATTCTCAACACAACTACCAACGACCTTTCTGGCGGTCTCATCATTCAAGCCATGGTCGACAAGAATTCGAATGGCGATGACCGAAATGAAAACGACATGTTGGAAAAGACGGTTCCTATTGCAATTATGGAAGATCCTTTCGATGGCTATACCCTGGAACCTTCAACATTCATATCAGCTCGTTATCCAGCCGATGGAGGAAATGCTGTTGGCGCAGGTTCATGGGAAGCTTTGGACGGAGGAGCAGTTGGTTCCAAACATTGGGGTAATGCAGCATCTGGTAATAATTATCCTTCAAATGCACACGACCGTTTGGTAAATTCCTTCATCTCTCAAAGTGGGCAAAATTGTGGAGCGAATGCTCAACTTGATGCTGGAATGTCCAATACATACGGAACTGTGATTTGTCGAAACATTTTCTATGCCTCAAACTATATCTCAACTCAAATCCATGTTCAAGCATGGGGTAGTGTAGCAGCAGGTGACAGTGTATCTCTTGAAATGTGGAGAGGCTCTGGTTCTCAAAACATCAATGAATCCATCGTTTACGATATCAGTGCAGGTAATCCAAGCCAAGCACCTGACCAATGGACTCGCATCAGTTGGGATCCTCAAGTCACCTATCTTCAGAACCCATACGTAACCAACCAGAATATTTTCCTTGGCGGAAACTCATACACAATGGGACTGGTTCTACGAAGCGACAGCAGCAGTGCATCAGAAGGATTCCATGTCGATGACTGGATACAATTCGGTATTCGCAAAGTTCAGGAATATACCTTGGATGTCTCTTGTGACGCTCCAGAAAACGGCTATTCAGCACCACCAAGTGCAATCCTCTCGCTATACTGCGTTGTGACAAATAACGGCTATTCGCCTGCTACAATCCGTTCGGATTCGAATATCTCAAATCTTTCATGGATGAACCCTGCCAACCCAATGATTCGTCAAGATGCAGTTTACATGAGTGCAGCAGGCTATCCCACAATGGTTGGTGACCACGACACAAGCATTCTCATTCCACCAATTCAAGGCGGCGCATCCATTGACCTCTGGGTTAACTTGAGTGTACCGCCTGGTGCGGATGTTCAGCAATTGACATGGCAACTCTGGTTGACCGATGCATCAGGACAAAGTTCCGGTGAAAAAGCACGAATTACTGCACCAGTTGGAGTCACTGAGCAATATGGTGTTTCACTCTCTTCTACCGTGGGTCTGCAAGCAGGCGAAATGGGTCCTGGTGAATCTGGATTGGTTCCATTCCGCTTGCAAAACTCTGGCAACCGAGATGCTTCGTTTAATTTGGCTACAACCTTCTCAGAAGATGACTGGAATTCACTCTTGGTCAACGAGACCGGCGCTCCAGTTTCCAACCCCGTGTATGTCGGGCGTGGTGAAAGCATAAACCTTCAATTGAACATCTCTGCTGCACCTCAAGCAAATCCAGGGACTGTTTCGTTTAACTTACGAGCTACCTGTCCATCATGCGGTGCATTGTTTGGCAACGATGTCTTGGTGCGTAACATCAACGTCCCTATCTATCGTGAAGTATCCCTCGATGCTGACCAAACAGACTACTCGGGTGCTGCTAATGGTATCGCTCAGAAGGTCTACATCACCATTTCCAATACGGGTAATGATGATGAACAATACGACATCTCCCTTACTCAGCAAAACTGGCAACTTGGTGCGAACTTAGCCTCAAGCCAAACTGCGGTTATGGATGCTTGGGATGGCACATCGATCATCCAACTCAACCTTCCAATGCCTATTGGTCTCAATCCTGGATTGTATGGTCTTACGGTCAAGGCAACCAGTGTTGATAACCCAGCAGTATTCACTTCAATTTCTATGACTGTTGACATTCTCGACACTGCTGCAGTTCACGTCTCTGATGAAGATGCAGACCAGTCTTACATACCGGGAGAATCGGCTCAAACAATGGCCTTTGAAGTACGAAACGATGGTAACAGCGTTGACCGCTTTGCTATGTCCTTTGACCTTCCATCGGGTATGGTTGCTGAATACACCAATCTGTATGATGGTAAAACTCCAGAAATTGCAATCGGTACGAGTTACAATGTTTCTGTTCGTTTCTCGTTTATAGACGGGACTGATGGGCAGTTGACCCTCGGAGTTATTGCGACCAGCGTCAATGACGCAAACATCAGTGCAACCGGCTCTGCGACTTACCTTGTCGGCTCACAGAACTGGCTCAAAATCATCCCTGCTGAAATGTTGGTTATCGATGAGGCTGATCCGTTTGAAGCATGGTCAATGACGGTGACTGTTCGAAACCAATATACGACTGCACAGTCGGTTTCGATGAATCTGGATAACGGAGATTCATCGAATTGGATTCAATCACGAATCGCAAACAACGACCGAACTTTTTCTCTCGCTGTTGAAGAAGAGCGTCAAGTGACTGTAATTTTCACAGTCTCTCAGGTTACACTGGACAACCTTGGCCAAGCATCTCTCTTCACAAATCTCACGCTTTGGGCTCAATCTCAAACGGTGAGTGATGCAGCCAGCACCACCCTGCAATTGCAACTGATTGAATCAGGTGCTGCCTCTGGAGATGGAGCAAATTCTGATTCTGATGGCATAGATGTTCTCTCGATTCTAATGTGGATTGGATTTATCGGTATTTTCCTTGTCGGCATAGGCGTGATTTTCCGAATCCTAACCGAGGAGGAAGAAGAAGACGATTACGGCGGATGGGGCACAGAAGGATACGAAGGTAGCGTTGAAGCAACCTACGGCGCAGTCGCAGCCGCTCCAACAGTCCCAGTCGCAGGTGCGCCTTACGACGCTCCAAAGACAATCCCTGAACTCCATGATTCCATGCCTCCGGCACCTGCTACACCAGCAGCTATGCCTCCAGCGCCAGCACCGGCTGCTCCAGCACCGGCTCTTAGCACAGCAGACACTGCCCCGCCAGTTCCTGCTGGAGGATTGCCAGAAGGTTGGACAATGGACCAATGGAATGTCTATGGCCAGATGTGGCTTGAGCAAAACGGACAGGCTTGAATCGTCTGTTCACCTCAAGCGTAGGGTTCAAGGCTGACTCGCCCTCGGCAAAGTTGCAACGGAGACGTTATCATGTATGGAAATGGACAAGCACCGATCTTCATTTTGAAGGATGGGACACAACGAACACGTGGACGAACAGCACAATCAAACAACATCGCCGCTGCAAAAGCAGTTGCTGATGCAGTACGCTCAACACTTGGGCCCAAAGGTATGGACAAGATGCTGGTGGACTCCATGGGTGATGTTGTCATCACTAACGACGGTGCAACTATTCTCAAAGAAATGGATATTGACCATCCCGCTGCAAAGATGATAATCGAAGTAGCCAAGACTCAAGAGCAACATTGCTACGACGGAACAACCTCTGCTGTTGTTCTCTCAGGTGAACTGCTCAAGCGTAGTGAAGACCTCATCGAACAGAATGTTCATCCAACCGTTATCTGTGAAGGATTCCGTTTGGCTGCTGAAAAAGCAGTTGGACTGCTTGAAGCCCATGGTATCTCAACAGAAAACCAGGATTCAGTGTTGATGGAAGTTGCAAAGACTGCATTGACGGGTAAATCCGCTGGGGCAGTCAAGAGTTTCATGGCTGATATCTGTGTTCGAGCAGTGAATGCTGTTGGGATTATCGAAAACGATGAACGACTCGTTGACCTTTCCGATATCAAAGTCGAAAAGCGACAAGGCGGCTCGATTAAGGATTCAACATTGATTGACGGGATTCTCTTGGACAAAGAGCGCGTTCATGCTGGAATGCCTCGTTCAATGGCCGACGCTAAAATCGCTCTCATCAATTCGGCTATCGAAGTTAAGAAGACAGAAGTCGACGCAAAGATTCAGATTACTGACCCGAACCAACTCTCTCTTTTCCTTGAAGAAGAAGAAAACTACATTCGTGGTTTAGTCCAAAAGATACAAGCTTCAGGTGCTACCGTTTTGATTTGCCAGAAAGGTATTGATGAATTAGCACAACACTACATGTCAAAAGCAGGTATTTTTGCCATTCGACGAGCCAAGAAATCGGATATGGAGGCTCTCTCCAAAGCGACCGCAGGTCGAATAGTCACCAACCTAGATGACCTTACACTCGAAGACCTCGGTCATGCAGCGAAAGTCGAAGAGCGAAAGATTGGTGAATCGAATATGACCTTCATCACTGGATGCCCAGAAGCAAAGTCAGTCTCCGTTCTCCTTCGTGGTGGAACTGAACACGTAGTCGATGAAATCCGCCGAGCCTTTGATGACGCCGTTGGTGTTGTTTCTGTTGCTTGGGAAGATGGTGCTGTTCTTACCGGTGGTGGCAGTGTTTTAGCCGCTCTTTCACGTGATCTACGCACCTTTGCTGAAACAGTCGGTGGCCGTGAACAAATGGCAATTGAGGCTTTTGCTTCTGCTCTTGAAATCATTCCTCGAACACTCGCAGAAAACGCAGGACTCGACCCCGTTACAACTCTTATCGAATTACGTAAAGCGCATGCAGATGGACAATCCCATGCAGGCATCAACGTCTATGAAGGCGGCGTAGTGGATATGAAGGAAGCTAATGTTGTTGAACCAATGCGTGTTGTCGAGCAAGCTATTCAGTCTGCTACAGAAACCGCAATCATGATTCTACGTATCGATGACGTCATTTCTTCAAAGGGCGTTTCAATGGATGGCGGCATGGGCGACATGGGCGGCATGGGCGACTTCCAGATGTGAAGCGGGTAAGGAATTTAGCTCCCAGCGGGTGAAGATTTTTTATCGAATTGTTGCTCTCCTTTCACACGGTCAAATGCGAACCTTCAAAGGCCACTCCAGTGTGGGAAACTTTGCTTACGATTGGTAAGTACGGGTGATTCTTCTGAGCAATAACACAAGCGAGTCAATGCAGAGTTTACTGAACGGCGACCGCTCTCTGTCTGTTTTCTTTGGTTCACAGACTGGCAATGCTGCTGAATTAGCCGAAAAAACCGCAAAACTCTCGAAGAAGCTCGGCTTGGTTCCCTCGGTTATCGACATGGAGGGCTTTGATGTGTCGACTCTATCTGCTCACAAGCGGGTACTCATCATTACCTCGACTTGGGGTGAAGGAGAGATGCCTGATAATGCGGAAGATATGTGGCAAAATGTTCTTTCTGCCAAACCCTCGCTGAAGAATACCGGATTCAGCGTATGTGCAATCGGCGATTCATCTTATGATGAGTTTTGTAAAGCCGGAACCGACTGGGATTCGAAGTTCAAAGAACTTGGTGCAACCCAAGTTCAACCAATTACACTCTGTGATGTTGATTATGATGAACCTTGGACTGCTTGGGTGAATGCAACTCTCCCCCGTATTGCTTGCTTTGATGATTCAGGTGTTTTCCAAGAAAGCATTGTCACTGAAATGTCATCATACAGTTCTGGCACTCAACAATCTGCATCTGCCCCTGCAGCTGCTGCGGCTGGATCTACATCTGCTGGCGTTGCAATCACTGGAGGCAGTGAAGCCTTACAAGGACTCCTCGGTGGAGGTGACCGTTCTCTTTCCATTCTGTTCGGTTCCCAAACTGGGAACGCTGCAGGACTTGCTGAAAAGACTGCAAAGATGGCTGCAAACTACGGATTGGTTCCTACTATCTATGACATGGATGGATTTGACCCTGCGACTCTTGGGAACCATAAGCGAACACTCATTATCACCTCAACATGGGGCGAAGGAGAGATGCCGGACAATGCTGAAACGCTTTGGCAATCGGTGAACTCACAATCCCCTTCTCTTTCTGGTGTATCCTTTAGCATCTGTGCCATTGGTGACACAGCGTATGACGAATTCTGCAAAGCAGGAACCGATTGGGATGAAAAATACGCCGCACTCGGTGCAAATAGAGTCCATTCCATTCAACTCTGTGATGTTGATTTTGATACACCATGGGGTCAATGGGTTGAAGAAGCACTTCCAATGATTGCCTGCGTCGATGAATCTGGAACACTTCAAGAAGTTCTTCTTGATGAAATGAAAGAGTATGGTTCTGGCTCCGGTGAAGAAGTCGTTTCAGGTGACTTTACTCCTGGATTAATTGTTCAAGAAGATTTGTCTATCACTCTTTCACTGTTCCGTTATTGTCCTGCAGCATCGGATACGGGCTGGGATACCATTGCTTGTGCAGTTCCAGGTCATGCTACAGTCGAAGACCTTCTGGTTGCTGTTCAACAAGATGTTGACGGCAGCTTAGCCTTCCGACGTGGTAACGGAAACGGAAGCCCGACCTCTGGGATTCGAGTAAATGGAAGAATTGTTCTAGCAGATTTAATTCAAATCAGCGAACTTGTCCATGATGGTGGCGTTTTGAAGATTGAACCACTTCCAGGTTATCCCGTAGTACGTGACTTAGTGGTCGATTACTCATCCTTTGAAAACGATCGAGTCGCTGCTAAACCATGGATGCGCGCTGACCCTCGTGAAGGACATACTCTACTCAACGGTAGCGCCATGGGAACCATGGAGATTGCAACTTCAGCAACTCTTCACGCAATGACCGATGTAGTCTCCTATCAGTTGCTCCAATCAATGTCTGATACATTCGCTTATGACTCGGAATACAAAGGACCCGGAATCCTACTCCAACAGTGGACTCGCAGTATTGACCCTCGTACTGGGGATGAACAGCAACAAGGTTTGATGGATTCAATCGGCAGTGAGCACGGTGTTTGGTCAGAAGCAGACTTTGCTTCTGTAGCACGCTATGGTTCGGACGGTCAAACTGCAGCAAAGGCATTGAACACCGCACGTAGTAAACTTCTGAATTCAACAAATTATACTGGATCTCACGGACGACTTGTCAAATGGTATGGACGCAGTGTGAAGTGGAGTGGCAAAGTCAACGAAACCACTCTCTATCGTCAAGTCCTCGGCCCTGTTGGCTTATTGAGCAATATCTTTGATGGCGTCTCTGCACGAATGTTCCTTGGTTTTACCCGCACAGGTGCACCACCATTCCGCAGCCTTCAAGCACTTTTGGCCCCGCCTGCAGGAATTGGTAAAATTCCAAACATGATCAACAGCAAAGTTGCATCTCACCATGAAGTTGTAAATTTGTTCAATGAAATAGACCAGAGGTTTTGAGGCGGTTCTATGGCGAAGAAAATGGCATATTACGCTGGAAACACTGCCCGAGCAGCCTCTTCGGAAGTCGAAGATTGCATCCAGCCATTGTGCAAGACTCTTGATATCGTATTAATCGAAATCCCAAAGGCTAGCAGCGATGGTGCAAATATCATCAAGCAATCCTCTCCGAAACTTCAACATGCTTTGGTGGCCCGAAACCTTGCTCTCGCAGAATCAAAGGGACTGGATATATTGACAACTTGTGCTACAAGTCACGGAATTATGTGTGATACCATTGACGAATTTAAAGAAGACATTGGATTCGCTAATCATGTCAATAACATCGTCGCTCGAACTTCAAGTATCGAATACATGGGTGAGTCACAATCTCGGCATTTGTTGCATTACTTAGTCGAAGAAATAGGCCTCGATAAAATCAACAAGGCTGTCGTTAATCCTCTTCGCCTAAACGTCGCAGCATACTACGGTCCGAATATGCAACGTCAAGGAGCATGTGGTGACGATGACCCATTCATGCCGACATACATGGAACAACTGATTACTGCTCTTGGTGGAACTCCAGTAGAATACGATTTGAAATGTCAAAGCGTCGGTGCTCCATCATTGCTGACAATCAATAAGCCGGTTATGCGAATGACTGCAGCAGTTCTTTCAGATGCAAAGAGCAGTGGAGCAGATATTTTGGTCTCTGCCTGCACTATTTCTCACTCGAATCTCGATTCCTATCAATCCAAAGCGGGTAAAATTGCTCGCAAAGATACAACAATGCCAATTCTTCATCTTGCGGAAATGGTTGCGTTTGCTTTCGGATATTACCCTGACCGGTTTGCACAACTTCGTACTCGTGCACTGGTCATTGGTGGTTAATCTAGCCGTGCAGCATTTCAAACACTGCAAGTGCACTAGCCGGCCCCACACCATCACAGTTACTCAGTTGCTCTACACTTGCTGAAAATACTCCGGAAAGAGAAGTGAATGTGTCAATCAAGGCATCCGCCTTTTTCTGTCCGATTCCGGGAATTGCTGCAAGGACATGTGCGGATTGAGATTGTTGGAACGCTGTCCAGCGATTAGCCAACGGTGTTTCTAAATCTCCATCTAATTCTATGGCTTTGATTTCAGCCATTGCAGCAGAAACAGAGCGCTCAATACTTCGCTCATCCTCAAAACTTTCCGCTCTTTTCATTGCATTAGTCGCCATTTTCTCAATCAAATCATGCTCACGCTTTGCAGCAACCGCGAGGAAGTGGGCAGATTCTTCGGGGCTTTTGGTCATCATGATTGGCATCCCAAGGTCTAAACTGACGTGGGCCAATGCACCATGCACTGCATTTGGATGAACGAATTGCCCATGTCCTTGCCCGATCTCGATCAACAACATTGGCCGTGAAGCAGCTGCTGATAGGCGCCGACATTGTTGTAAAAGTCGACCATCGGTTAATGATTGGACCAAATCTCGGGCGGTCTTCCGTTCAATGAGTATTCGTTCAGATATTCGAATGTCGCCGTGAAGCAGGTGACTAAACTGTACCTTGACGCCCAAACTCCTCAGATAGGGCCCGAGTGTGGAAGATGCTTCACGATGGTCGAGCGTAATCTCAACTCCTTCATGTTCAGTCGTTTTCATCTCCTCGACCAATGCGGAGGCTGCTGCTGAAGACAAGTTCTCTTGCTGACGGTGTGCTTGACCATCAAGAATCGGTGCAGGGTATGTCGTTCGGAGAGTTTCGGTGGAGACTTTTGGTTTTTCGACAGGAGTTGGCTTATCGGCGAATTGGTCCAATCCCATTTGTTGACTGTGACGACGGTCTGCTGGTGCGATTATAGGAGGGCCTCGTTCCTGTTTAGGCTCCGATTGTACCTCTTGTGGCTCAGTGGGCTCCTGGGAATATTGTAATGTAATCGCATTTTCTTGCTGTTCAATAAATTCAGCAACGCCCATCTCACCGTCTTTCGTTCGTATGGAAAAGAATTCAAACACTTCATCCGTTGGTGGGGGGCGTGAAGGAAGCAAGCCCCGATTGCGAATCCGTTGAAG
>MDSY01024720.1_pt1 | contig 14443 bp, 18 predicted proteins | sample 811131 | NCBI WGS metagenome assembly MDSY01 (sample SAMN05326643, study PRJNA326480) | marine metagenome | isolation source: seawater | place: Atlantic Ocean: South West | collected 2010 | reverse complement strand
CATTGGACCTCGCCATACTACTGCCTCATCTAGTTCAGCAAAAAAACCAATAGAAAGAATTTTTACTCCATAATTTTCTGCAGGAACAATAACTTGTTTTTTATTAATCTCTCTTGAAATAGGTCTGTAATGAAGAACATCAAACATTATTGGCATAGAGGGACCATATATATCTGCATCGACAACACCAACATTAAAACCTTTTTTCGCTAACCCAACAGCTATATTTGCTGAAATTGTAGATTTTCCAACACCACCTTTACCTGAAACAACTGCAATAGTGTTTTTAATATTTGGTAATACGCTTTGGCTAGATTCAGCTTTTTTCATGGCCTGAATATTAACTTCTATAGAATAATCCTTTCCAATGGATCTTTCAATTGCAAATACACAAGCCTCTTGCATTCTTTTTCTAGCATGCATTGCAGCATTTTTCATTTGAACTGATAAACTCACCTTATCCTCTAACACTTTAACATCAGCAACCAAACCAAGAGAAACAATATCCTTTCCTAAGTCCGGCTCAATTACTTTTTTTAATGATTCAAGTATGGTTTCGGAATTAATTTTCATATTGTAAAAATATATAGATAATTTATTTAAAACTAAATTGTTAATTCTTTTATTGGATCCCAAAGGTAGTTATTGAAATCTACAATACTATCTTCCTTTATATTCAATCCTTCTTTTTGGAGCTTTTCCTTCATATAATTTTGAGTTGGAAAATTATTTTTTCCTGTAAGGAATCCATTTCTATTAACTACTCTATGTGCTGGAATTTCACTGTTTTGAGATACTTTATTTAGAGCCCAACCAACCATCCTTGAACTCTTTTTAGCACCTAAATAATTAGCAATCATTCCGTAACTAGCAACTTTTCCTTTGGGAATTAATTTAACAACTTCAATCACATCTTTAAAAAAATCACTCATTTATTAACAAAGAATTTAGAGTTGGTGGTGAAAAGCTCAATATTTGAGATATACTCTATTAAATAAATTCCATTATTATAATTGGACAAGTCAATTTTCAAATAATCATTAAACCCCCGAAGCTCATCAACTTTTGCTCCCAAAACATTGTAAATATTTACTCTGTAATCTGCTAAATCCAAATGTTCTCTGTAAAAGTAAATATAATTGGATGCAGGATTTGGAAAAACATTAAAAGGAGGTTTAGCAGTTATTGGTGGGGCTTCAAAATCAAATAAATACAGTCCAGATGTTCTATCAGATGCCAAAACTAGATTACTATTATTAAAAGGGTAAATCCCCCATAATCCCCTATAGATTAAGTCATCACTTCCATGGTAAGTATCGTAATAACCTATTTTCTTGGGATTAAAAGCGTCTGAAATATCAAAAATCTGCAAGCCATCGTTGTAATAACTAACATATGCAATGTTATCAATAAATATAGCATTGTGTGGCAATGCTTGTTGGTAAGATTCTGCTGAAAAAAGAGAACTGACTGAAATATTATTTAAATCAGAAACATCTAGCACTTTAATTTCCATTGAAGGAGTTTCATCACACATAATATAGGTTTTTTTATCTCCTGAAATCCATCCGGAGTGATTGTATCCTTTATCTGGGTAAACCGTAATAGAAGACAGTTCATAAGCAAATCCTTGAGAGTGGGATTTTATAACTCTTAGACCATCATATCCGCAATTTAAAAAAGCAGTATCGTTATAAACATAGGCATCATGAACATGACCAACCTCATCGTAATTATAAATTAGTTTTGGGGAAACAGGGTTATTTAAGTCATAAACACTTAAAGCATGAAAACCAGAAGATGTTGATACAGCACATCCATATAGCTTTGCATTTGCTGTATCAATAAATATATTATGTGCACGAACAATTAATGAGTCACTGTCGTAAACTAAATGGACACTATCAGGCAAATAACTCAAATCCATAATTTGAAGTGAGCTGGCATTTTCATCACAAACTGCGTACAAGTACCCATTATAGTCATGAAAATCTCTGTGAATAGCTTGATTACCAGCATACTTTCCAGCAACAAAATCTATTTCTTCAAGTTTATTGTCATTAATTCTTAAAATATGGGTGCCCATTGTAGAACCAATAATAGCGTATTTATCATTTTCAATTTCTAATCCCCACACTTCGTTAAATACTGATTCACCGTCATTAGTAAACGGTAATCCTTCTATATACCATTGATCTAGTATTTTAATATTGTAGGATTGAGAGAACAAACAAAAAGGAATTAATAATAAAAGAATAAATATTTTTCTCACAAGCATTACAAAGTTAATAATAGTTAAGGTATATTTATTAAAGAATTTTATTCGTTAATTTGTTGAAATATTTAAATAGCAAAAGTTTATCAAAATCTGTTCTAAATTTTTAGAAAAATGAAGAGCTTAGTAATCATACCTACTTATAATGAGATTGAAAATATCTCTAATATAATTCATGCTGTCTTAGCTAAAAAAGATGACTTTCATATTTTAATTGTAGATGACCAATCTCCCGATGGAACCTCAAAAGTTGTTAGAGATATTATAAAAAAAAACAAGTCTGTATTTATTGAACAAAGACAGAATAAGTCTGGTTTAGGAACAGCCTATATACATGGATTCAAATGGGCTATCAAAAAAAAATATGATTATATATTTGAGATGGATGCAGATTTCTCTCATAGCCCAGATGATCTTCCAAGATTACTTTACAATTGTGTCAATAAATCTGCAGACTTGTGTGTTGGATCTAGATATATACCAGGAGGAAAGATTGTCAATTGGCCAAAATCAAGGTATTGGCTATCATATTACGCATCACTTTATGTGAGGTTAGTTTTGAGAATAAATATTAAAGATACAACTGCAGGCTTTAAATGTTACAGTAGAAAAGTTTTAGAAAAAATTGACTTAGACAATATTTGGTTTGTAGGGTATGCTTTTCAAATAGAAATGAAATATAGCGCTATCAAGCTAGGATTCAAGGTAAAAGAAATCCCTATACACTTTAAGGATAGAGAACTTGGACAATCTAAGATGAATATTGGAATTTTTAGAGAAGCTTTTATCGGAGTATTAAAATTAAGATCAAAAAAGTTTGAAAATTAAAACTGTTATAAGAAATGCAGAAATCATTAACGAAAATCAACAATTTTTTGGAGATATTGCTATTGAAAATTCTGAAATTTCTGAAATAAAAAAAGGTTCAATAAGTGGAACATTTGACCATGAATACGATGCAACTAGATTAGTAGCAATTCCTGGGATGATTGATGATCAAGTTCATTTTAGAGAACCGGGGCTAACACATAAAGCAAATATATATTCAGAATCAAGAGCTGCAGTGGCAGGGGGAATCACAAGTTTTATGGAAATGCCAAATACAGTTCCCAATACTGTTACCCAAGAACTGTTAGAACAAAAATATGCTACAGCCAATAAAAATTCAATAGCAAATTATTCTTTTTTTATGGGAGCGAATAATGAAAATCTTCAAGAGGTTTTAAAAACCAGTCCTAGAAATGTTTGTGGTATTAAAGTTTTTATGGGTTCCTCCACGGGAAACATGCTAGTTGATAACAAACAGACATTGTCTCAAATATTTAAAAATAGCTCATTACTAATAGCTACTCACTGCGAAGATGAACAAACTGTAAGAAAAAATACTGCCCTATTTAAAGCAAAGTATGGAGAAAACATCCCTTTTGAAATGCATCCAAAAATTCGGTCCGAAGAGGCTTGCTATTTATCTTCTTCATTAGCTGTTGAGTTGGCGAAAAAATATGAAACAAGGCTTCACGTATTACATATTTCGACTGCAAAAGAATTGGGACTTTTTAGTAATGGAGAGCCATTAAAAAGTAAAAAAATAACTGCTGAATGCTGCATTCATCATTTATGGTTCAATGATTCGAAATATTCAGAAAAGAAAAGTCTAATTAAATGGAATCCTGCAGTCAAATCAGAAGGAGATAGAAAAGCACTTATAAAAGCTATAAATAAAAACATAATTGACGTAATTGCAACAGACCACGCTCCTCATACACTCGAAGAGAAAAATAATTCTTATTTATCTGCTCCATCAGGTGGACCATTGGTCCAACATGCCTTACTTGCTTTACTTGAGCTAGAAAAAACCAATCAAATTAGTTTGAAACAAATTGTAAAGAAGACAAGTCACGATGTAGCAGAATGCTTTAAAATTGAAAAAAGAGGTTATTTAAGAACTGGTTATTTTGCCGATATAGCTCTTTTAGATCGGAAAACAAATACCATAGTAGAGAAAGAAAATATTTTATATAAATGTGGATGGTCGCCATTTGAAGGAACGAAATTCACAAGTAATATTAACAGTACATTCATTAATGGGAAAAGAGTTTACAACAAAGGTGAATTTAATAACAATAATACTGGAATGAGATTAACATTTAATAAGTGACAAAATATTTTAAAATACTTATTCTTTTAATTGCAGTAACAAGTTGTTTAGATGAAAAGCCCAAAGACAATATTAAAAATCCACCTATTAAAGAAAAAGAATTTCAAGCCTTAATTAAAAAAATATGGTTGGTAAACGCCCATCTATACAACAATAAAAAATTCACAGAAATCCCAAAAGACAGTGTCAATAGTGTAACCAATAAAATGTTAGAAGATTATGGTTTTAAAAAAGAAGATTTTAAAAAATCCATTAAATACTATTCTCAGAATCCAAGATTACTTGATAGTATAATTAAAGATCTTAGAGACAGTTTAGAAAAAGTTTTTGTAGGTATTTCACACGATGTTATTGAAGATGATTAGAAATTGGTTCCGTAAAATACACTGAGAAATATATTAAAATAAAATTCTAAATTTATAAACAACTTAAAATTTAAAAAAGAATTAACAAATCCTCGATTAAGTCCAGAAATAAAATATTGGATACTTTAAAAATTTAAAAAATGAAAATAGTAAATATCACCCTAGGAGTTTTAACTACTTTTATTTTAGCCACTTCTTGTAGTGGTTGGACACAAAAAGACAAGGAGAGATATTTGAACGAGTGTGAAAAAGCAAAATTAGATTCTACATTTTGTAATTGCAGTTTAGAAAAAATTACTACAAAATACAGTAGTTTTGAACACGCTATGAGAAATGAAAACGATTTCCCTGAAATTTTTAACGCTTGTAAATAAAACTAAATTAGTTTTTTATAGAAAAAAAGTAAAAGACCAAAACACAAAAGAATACTTAAGGCAACATTGACAATAGCCCAGTAATAGTTTCCAGATTTTAATAATTCTATAGTTTCAAGGCTGAAAGTAGAAAAAGTGCTTAACCCTCCACAAAATCCAACAAGAATAAAAAGCTTAGTATTTTGATTTAAATATTTTGATTCTGATAAAAAGGCGAAAAAAAGACCTGCTACTAGACAAGATATTAAATTAGAAAACAAGGTGCTTATTGGAAAATCACCTTTGTAATATTGAGAAAAAAAAATTGAAATAAAATATCTTATGAGTGCTCCAAAGCCACCTCCAAAAAAAACAGCAATAGCAGAAATCATAATTTTAAAATAAATTTATTTATATACTTAGAGCTAATAAAAGATAGTATAAATCCTAATGTCCAACCTCCAATAATATCCGAAAGATAATGAACTCCTAAATATATTCTACTGTAGGATATTAAAACAACGAAAATCAATAAATATATCCATGATTTAGGATATGAATTTTTAATCATATTAAAAACCATTATTCCAACAATAGACATATTAGTAGCATGATTGGATACAAAACCGAACAATCCACCTTTATATTCATTTACAAAATTTAAGTGTTTAGAAATCTCTAAGTGATGGCTTGGTCTAAATCGCTGAATTGTTTCTTTGATTAAATCGTGGGCGATTAGATCCCCTAAACCAACAGTAATGCCAATAATAGCAATTACTCTAAGTGCTTTTTTTAAACTATAAATTTTAATAATTAAATAAATAAATAAAATGTAGAAAGGAATTCCAAAAATTGGATTAGTAACCAACCACATTAATTGATCAAAGTATGGATTATTTGAACCGTTTAGAAGCAGAATAATTTGTTGATCTAAGAGCTCTATTTTATCCATCCATTCCATCGTGAATCATTTTCCAAATCCTATCTTTCAACTCAACAATACCAATCTGTGATACTGACGAAATGAAAACTGTTTTAATATCAGTAGGTAATTCTTTTTTAATTTCATTTGTTAACTCTTGATCTAGCAAATCACATTTGGTAATGGCTAGCATTTTTTCTTTATCCAAAAGCTCAGGATTATAAAGTTTTAATTCCTTCAATAAAACTTTGTATTCTTCAATTATATTATTAGAATCGGCAGGAATCATGAATAGTAGAACAGAGTTTCTTTCTATGTGCCTTAAAAATCTATGACCCAATCCTTTTCCTTTGTGAGCTCCCTCAATTATACCAGGAATATCTGCCATAACAAAGGACTGATGATCTCTATAAGCTACAATACCTAAGTTAGGAACTATAGTTGTAAAGGGATAATTTGCTATTTCTGGTTTTGCAGCAGAAACTACAGAAAGTAACGTAGATTTTCCAGCATTAGGAAATCCAACCAAACCTACATCTGCCAAAACTTTAAGTTCAAGGATTTTCCATTCTTCTTTACCTGGTTCTCCAGGCTGTGCATACCTAGGAGTTTGATTCGTAGAGGATTTGAAATGATTATTACCTAAACCTCCTCTTCCACCGCTTAAAAGAATTATTTCTTGACCATGTTCGGTTATTTCAAAAAGAAATTCTCCGGTTTCGACGTCTTTTGCTACAGTTCCTAAAGGAACTTCAAGAATTTCATCTTTTCCGAATTTTCCAGTACATAATGCTGAACTTCCCGAACCACCTCCAGGAGCTATAATATGCTTTCTATATTTCAAGCTAAGTAACGTCCAAATTTGTTTATTTCCTCTTATAATTATATGCCCTCCTCTACCACCATCGCCACCATCAGGGCCACCTTTTGCAGTAGTCCTATCTCTATGAAAGTGTCTAGATCCTTGACCCCCTTTTCCTGATCTACAGCAAACCTTAACATAATCAACAAAATTACTAGAAGACATATATTTATAAAGCTATTGAACGATACAAGCGTTTTGTTATTTCATCTAAAGATCCAACTCCGTTAACGGTAGCTAACTTATTTTGAGCTTTATAATACTCAGCCAGTACTGCTGTTTGGTTTTCATAGACCTTAATTCTATTAGCTATAATAGATTTATCTTGGTCATCTGGTCTACCACTTTGTTTACCTCTTAAAAATAATCTGGAGATTAGTTCATCATTTGGAACTTCTAATGCAATCATTTTGGTAATTGATAGATTCTTTGAAAGCAGGAAATCATCTAAAGTCTTTGCTTGGTGAGTGGTTCTTGGAAAACCATCAAAAATAAAACCTAAAGATTCTGGGTGTTTATTAACTTCTGACTCTAGCATTTTAATTGTCACCTCGTCAGGAACCAACTCTCCTTTGTCCATAAATTCCTTAGCCATTATCCCCAATTCTGTAGATTCTTTAATATTATATCTAAATATATCCCCTGTGGATAGATGAATAAGAGAATACTGATTTTTAATTCTTTCTGCTTGAGTTCCTTTTCCTGCTCCTGGAGGTCCGAATAATACAATATTTAACATGCTAATTATTTTCTTCAATTATATAAATATCTTGTAAATTTCTTCCAATTCCGTTGTAATCTAGACCAAATCCTACAAGAAATTCGTTTCCAACTTCAATTGCTGGGTATTTAATAGGTATAGTTTTTAGGTAAGCATTCGGCTTAAATAGTAGAGTAGCTACTTCTAATGATTTTGGCTCATGAGTTTTAATATTATCGTAAAGAGAATCAATAGTATTTCCAGTATCTACAATATCTTCTAAAATTATCAAATCTCTTCCTTTAATATTCTCATTCAAACCAATAAGGTTTTTAACAACTCCAGATGAATTTAAGCCTTCGTAAGAAGATAATTTAACAAATGAAACTTCACATTCATAGTTAAATCTCTTTATCAATTCTGAAGCAAAGAGGAAGGCGCCATTTAAAACACAAATAAAGATTGGTTTTTTATTTTTGTAATCCTCATTAATTTTCAAGGAAATCTGATCAATTTCACCAAGAATCTTCTTCGATTAAATAAATAATTTAAAGTGCTTATCTTCTAAGGTTACTTTTTTCATTTTGTTTATCGATCAAATGTAATCATTTCATTTTACAGAAAAATAATTGTTTCTTTAAATTGGTAACTTACATTTGTAAAAATATAATTGTTTCAATGATTGAAAATCAATTTTTTAGTTCAGATTTTAAATTAGGAATACTTGGGGGTGGACAACTTGGAAAAATGCTCCTTTACGATAGTATTAGGTACGATATATATACAAAGTGCATGGACCCTAACAAAAATGCTCCTTGCCATAAGATTTGTGATGAATTTGTTGTTGGTGATTTAACAAATTATGATCATGTCATAAACTTTTGTAAGGATGTTGATGTAGTTACTGTAGAAATTGAGAATGTAAATACAGAAGCCCTAGACTTTTTAGAGAAAAACGGAAAAAACGTTTACCCATCCTCCAAAACATTAAAAACTATTCAGAATAAATCAAAGCAAAAAGATTTTTATATTAAAAATAATTTACCAACATCATCTTACAAAAACTACCATAATAAAAGCGAAATAATTTCAGACTTTAATAATGGATATTTCGAGCTTCCATCCGTATGGAAAAGTGCAAAATTTGGATATGACGGGAAAGGGGTTAAAATAATCAAGACTCTGGAAGATATTAAGAACCTTCCGGATTTAGAATGTTTAATGGAACAAAAGGTGAAAATCAAAAAAGAAGTTTCGGTCATTGTAGCAAGGAATCAAAATAAAGAAGAAACTTGTTTTCCAATAGTTGAAATGGAGTTTAATAATGATTCCAACTTAGTTGAATATGTTATTTGTCCTGCTAAAATATCCAAAGAATTAGAACAAGAGGCATATAGTATAGCCATTAAAACTGCAAGATGTTTCAACAGCATTGGGCTACTTGCTGTTGAGCTGTTTATTACTGAACATGACGAGATCTTAATTAATGAAGTTGCTCCAAGACCACATAACTCTGGTCACCATACTATTGAATGTTGTCTGACTTCTCAATTTGACCAACATTTAAGGTCTATCTTAAATTTACCACTTGGAAATACAGATTTAAAAATTCCTGGTGTAATGCTAAATTTAGTTGGAGAAAATGAAATTGAAGGCTATGTGAAATATAAAAATATTGAGAAAATACTTGATATTCCGGGAGTTTCAGCTCACTTTTATGGTAAAAAGAAATCTAGACTCAATAGAAAAATGGGACATGTCACAGTGGTTAATAACGAGATCGAAGAAGCTCTTAAAATTGGAAAAAAAATAAAAAAAACAGTTAAAGTAACAACATAAAAATGAAGCAAGTTGGAGTAATAATGGGTAGTAAAAGTGATCTGCCAATAATGCAAAAAGCAATTGATATTTTAAAAGAATTTGGTGTTAATTCAGAAGTTAAAATAATTTCTGCTCATAGAACACCCGAAGTAATGTTTGAGTATGCTAAAAGTGCGAGAACTAAAGGTATAAAAGTAATTATAGCAGGTGCTGGAGGAGCTGCACATTTACCAGGAATGGTAGCATCAATTTCAACACTTCCCGTAATTGGAGTTCCTATTAAATCAAGAAACTCAATAGATGGTTGGGATTCAATTTTATCCATATTGCAAATGCCCGAAGGTGTTCCAGTAGCCACAGTTGCTTTAAATGGAGCTTCAAATGCAGGGATTATTGCAGCTCAAATAATTGCAATAGAAGACCCTGAAATTTTTAGAAAATTGTCTCATTACAAAGAAAGTCTCAAAGAAAAAGTTATTGAATCTAATAAAGATTTAAAATAATTACGTTTCCTATCAAAAATTAGTCTTAAAAATGATTAAAACAGATATTATAATAATTGGTGCTGGACCTGTTGGTCTTTTTACAGTTTTTGAAGCTGGATTGCTAAAATTAAAATGCCATTTAATAGACGCTCTTCCTCAACCGGGAGGTCAATGTGCAGAAATTTATCCAAAAAAACCTATTTACGATATCCCTGGTTATCCAAGTATATTAGCTTCAGACTTGGTGGATAAGTTAATGAAGCAAATTGAACCTTTCAGTCCTGGTTTTACGCTAGGAGAAACTGCTCAAACTATTAAGAGAAATTCTGAAGGAGACTTTATTATCAACACTGTTCAAGGAACTTCTATTCAAGCTCCAGTAGTAGCTATTGCAGGCGGTCTTGGTGTTTTCACTCCTAGGAAACCTAACATCCCTAAACTAGAAAATTTTGAAAATGACAAAGTACATTATATTGTCAAAGAACCTTCCTTATTTAAGAACAAAGAGATTGTAATATCTGGTGGTGGAGATAGCGCATTAGACTGGGCTCTTTTCTTTGCAGAGAATTATGCTTCAGACGTAAAACTTATTCACAGATCTGACAACTTTCGCGCTCATAATGATTCTGTACAAAAGGCTTTAGACTATTCAAAACAGGGAAAAATTAAGATGATTTTAAATTCTCAAGTATCGGGTATATCAAAAAATAAAAATAAAATAACATTAGATATACAAACAAAAGATAATAAATTGACTAAAATAAATTGTGACAACTGGTTACCATTATTTGGATTAACCCCAAAAATTGGACCTATTGGAGACTGGGGATTAGAAATTCAAAAAAATGCAATAAAAGTGGATAATTCAACCGACTATTCAACAAATATCGATGGGATTTATGCTATTGGAGATGTAAATACTTATCCTGGAAAGTTAAAATTAATTCTTTGTGGGTTTCACGAAGCTGCCATTATGGTGCAATCTGCATTTAAGAAAGTATATCCTAATAAAAATAACGTGTTGAAATATACAACTGTAACTGGCATTAAAGGTTTTTAAAATGGATATTAAAATTCATGTCAAGGATAGAAAAGGAAAAGAAAAAATAATTTCTGGTCCAACTGATATGAGTCTTAACTTAATGGAACTTCTCAAAGTTCACGAATATCCAGTAGAAGGAACATGTGGAGGCATGGCTTTATGTGCATCGTGCCATATATTTGTTCACTCCTCAAATTTATTGCCAGAGATATCATCTTCAGAACAAGCTATGCTGGATGATAATTGGGACAGCAAAGACAACAGCAGGTTGTCGTGTCAAATACCTTTAAACGAAAATATTGATTTATTGAAAATAGAATTAGCTCCAGAAGTTCTTTAAAATATATTTAAGATCTTAAAGTTTTAGGTATTTCACATACTGGAATAGGATTCATTTTATGGAGATTTGTTCGGTGATGAACACTGTATATTTCGAGCACTTTTTTTTCTCTTTCTGATAAATCATATTGAAAATTATTTTCTAAATAGTTCATAGCCCACTCCAATTCGTCATAAGATGCTCCAAGTTGGTCTTCATCGCTTCTATCATCGTCCCATAGACCATCTGTTGGTTTTGCAATTTGTATACTTGAGACAATTCCAAGATGGTTAGCAATCATAAAAACTTCAGATTTTAGAAGATCGGCTATTGGAGATATATCTACACCACCATCTCCATATTTAGTGTAGAAACCAACACCAAAATCTTCTACTTTATTGCCAGTACCAGCAACTAAATATTTTTTATTACTTGCAAAAACGTAAAGGTTAGACATTCTAATTCTAGATCTTAAATTTGCCATAGATAATTCGTCTTGATTAGATTTTGGTAGTGCATTAGAAAAGGAATCATAAACATCCGAAAGATTAATTTCATAACTAGTTACATTTTTAAAGTTATTTTTAAGCCAATTAATATGCTCGTTACTTCTATCAAATTGATTGAACTTTTGATGTATTGGCATATTTAGAACTATAGTATTTAATCCTGTTTTAGCACATAATGTAGATGTAACTGCAGAATCAATTCCACCAGACACACCAACTATAAAACCATTTAAACCAGATTTATTGGAATAATCTAATAACCAATTTACTATATGAGACTCGATACTTTTAGGATTCACAACTTAAAATTAAAAAGGATTTATAATTAAAAATATATATTGAGGTGGATTTAAAAAAGTATTCCAAAAGATAAAACAATATTCCCAGGAAAGGATTTTGCACCAACTGATTCAAAAACCCCTTTAGAGACTTCCTTTCTTAAAAACTCTTCTTTATCTTTTGAAACCAATAGGTTATTAATAAAATAATTCCAATTTAGTTGAAAGAAAAGAGCTGTATTTCCATAGAGACTATATTCTGCTCCAGCACCAATTGTTAGACCTAAACGTACAGTTTGGGTGCCTTTATCAATATTAATGTTTTCTATTACTGTTGAGAATGGTTGACTTTCTAAAAATATAGAGTCGTTAAAATTCCAAGTAAATAATTTTGAGTCGTCATCTACAGTAGATTTTGTTTTTAAACCAATTGTTGTTCCAAACTCTCCATAATAAGTAAAATAACCAATTTCATTGGTTTTTAATTTTAAAACTAAAGGAATATTAACATAATTAACTGAATAATTTCTATTGTTAAGCTGATAAATGTATTTATTTGAATCATTAAGTAAACCATCATCCCAATTAACAAAATTTTCAGTGGCGTCTAAGACATAAAAAGTTTTATGATTCAAGCTTAAATCAGTATCATAATAATTAATTCCAGCATTAAAAGTCGAGAAATTTAATCCTGTCCTAAGTGATGTAGTATTGTTTAAATTTATTTCAGTATCTAAACCCCAACCAAAACCTAATCCATAGCCTCCTCTTGAATAAATTTTTTGTTCTTCAGGACTCAACCAACATAGACTACCTTGACCATACAAACCAAATTTAACTTTCCTTGTGTCCGTTTTTTCTACAATTGGGTCATTACTTTGGGAGTTAAATTGTAATACGAATGGTAAATAAAAGAATAGAAACAGAAATAATTTATTCATTGAATTATATTTATACAAACTTAAAAAAAAAACTAATAAATTTAAATTTCGTACAAGCTTTGAAATATTTAATAAAACATATTTATATTATCGCTCTATTAATAGGTTGCACATCGTGTGACACAAACAAAAGAGAAATCAAATTAAATAATGACAAATGGGAAAAAATTAAAACAATACGCTTAGATCAAGTTTTGTTAAACACTAGAGATACAGATAAGATTCATCAACACTTTATAAAATATCCTCAGCTTTATCAAAACTTTTATGCTCATATGATAAGAGCTGGGGGGAAAGAGGAAGTTTTAGTTTCTAAATTACCTGAAACAGTGAAATCAAATTTAAATAGTTTTATAAACGATAGTATAATTAGAATTTTTCTTTCGGAAATACAGAAAGAATTCCCAAACTTTGAAAATTATAAAACAGAAATTGCCAAGGGATTAAACAGATGTGAAAATATATTTAAATATCGCTATGCAAAAAAGGAAATTGGAACTTTTTTCTCTTTATTTAATGCAGATGTTCACGAGTTTGATTCCATAATATGGATTGGATTAGATATGTATTTGGGTCCAGAAAACAAAGTCACTAAACTTATACCTAACGAATCATTGCCTCAATACATTAAAGATAAAATGGATAAAAAGTATATTGTATCAGACGTTTTATTTGGATATTTAATGACTCATCATTACCAATATTTAGGAGATGATTTACTAAGTAAAGCAATTTCATATGGTAAAATTGCGTACTTAATGGAATTAATTTTACCAGATGAGGAAAAAGAAAATAAATTTAGATATAGCAAGAAAGAATTAGATTGGTGTCAAAGGAATGAAAAATATATTTGGCAATCTATTATAGATAATGAACTTCTTTATGAAAAAAATCCAAAAAAAATAAATTATTTCTTTAGTCCTGGACCATTCACGAAAAATTTTGGAGAAGATTCACCATCTAACTTAGGAATTTGGTTGGGTAGTAGAATAATTGAGGATTATGCAAAAAACTCTGAATTGAGTATTCAAGAAATATTAAAAGAAAAAAACATTCAAAAACTATTAAGCAGTTATGACCCAGAATAAAAAATCTAAAAAAGAAAAATTTTCAGTAGAAGTGATCATGGATGAGAATTTAATTCCCGAAGAATTAGAGTGGTACTCCTCTCAAGGAAAAGGACAAAGTGATAAGGCTGCTGCTGCACTTATATACTTATGGAATGCCAAAAAAAATGAAACATTTAGTCTTGATTTATGGACAAAAAAAATGTCAGTTGAGGAAATGAATAAGATGATGTTTCAAACCTTAATGACTCTTGCCAACTCTTATGAAAAAGCAACTAGTGAAGACCAATTAGCAAATGCAATGAGAGATTTTGCAGAATTTTTTGGTGAAAAAACAGAGATTCTT